>Ga0102593_1001347_pt1 | contig 24439 bp, 18 predicted proteins | sample AraplaCol_mMS_r2_2_FD_76862 | JGI IMG/M metagenome (GOLD analysis project Ga0102593, IMG submission 76862) | Arabidopsis root microbial communities from North Carolina, USA - plate scrape MF_Col_mMS_r2 (SPADES assembly) (version 2) | ecosystem: Host-associated > Plants > Roots > Endosphere...
CGTCAGACAGACAATGTCCCGTACTGTCTCAGATGACTGTCAAATGCGGTCACACGATGGCAAAAATGCCACACATGATCAACCTTTTCTTTACATAGTGAACGAGCCACTAACAAGTGGTTTATGATCAGTAACAAATCGTGGTTGCCTTAGTCTTAATAAAAAGCGCTTAAGCCGCATCTTTCTGGGGATTATCGGGGTCTATGCCGTAATCTTTGAGCTTGCGATAAAGTGTGGACCGGCCGATGCCAAGTTTGCGCGCCACTTGACTCATCTGCCCGCGATAGAATTTGAGCGCGAATCGGATGAGCTCCTCCTCGACATCGGCAAGCCTGCGCACATCGCCGGCCGGATTGACGCTGGCGATCGCGTTTTCGGAGACTTCGGACAGACGGTGGTGCACCTCTCCCGAGATCGACGCCCTGAACTCCTCCCCATAGCTGTCGTCGGGATCGAGGCCGGTATTGTCGGCGACCAGCGCCAGGTGATCCACGACTTCGTATTCCGGAAGCTGGGCGGCGATCTGCGGGAAGTCCCCTTCCGTCAGCTCCGGCCCTTCGGCCAGAACGACTGCGCGGAAGATCGCATTTTCGAGCTGGCGGATGTTGCCCGGCCAGTCATAGGCGGTCAGCAGCGCCAGTGCGCCGGCGTTGACCGTCATGCGGCGGCCACTCTTCTGCTCGCTGGAGAAGCGTTCGGCAAAGACGCGCACCAGATGCGGAATATCTTCCTTGCGCTTGCGCAGCGCCGGGATAGTGATCGGGAAGACGTTGAGGCGATAGTAGAGATCCTCGCGGAAATGGCCGTTCTTGACCTCCTCGATCAGATCCTTGTTCGTCGCGGAGATCAGCCGGACATTGACCTTATGCGCGGTCCGCGCACCGACGGTCTCGATCTCGCCCTGCTGCACGGCGCGCAACAGCTTCACCTGCACCTCGAGCGGCAGGTCGCCGATCTCGTCGAGGAAGATGGTGCCGCCGTCGGCTTCCATGAATTTGCCGATATGGCGCTCGGTCGCGCCTGTGAACGCACCCTTCTCGTGGCCGAACAGAATGCTCTCGACGAGATTGTGCGGGATCGCTCCGCAATTGACCGTGACGAAGGGTTTGTTCGCGCGGTCGCCGCCGGACTGGATGGCACGCGCCACCAGTTCCTTGCCGACGCCGGATTCACCTTCGAGCACGACCGGAATGTTGGACTGCGCCGCCCGCTGGGCGAGATCGATGACGCGGATCATCGCCGGGCTTGCCGAGACGATGTCGTCGAAGCCGACCGAGCCCGACCGCGACCGGCGTCCGGCCCGCGCCTTCACCTCGCGCTGATCGAGCTTCATCGCATTCGAGATCGATGTGGCGATGCGTTCGGGAGAAACCGGCTTGACGACGAAATCGAAGGCGCCGGCGCGCATCGCCTGCACCACGGTCTCGATGCCGCCCTGGCCGGTCTGAACGATGACCGGGATCTGTGTGCCGAATTCATGAAGTGCGTCGAGGAATTCGAGGCCGGTCATCTCCGGCATCATCAGGTCGAGCACGATGACGTTGAAAAGGCCGCTGTCGCGTTTGACCATTTCCAGGCCGATGCGGCCGTTTTCCGCCTGGTGCACGACATGGCCGTGACGCTCGATTGCGTTCTTGAGCAGGCGGCGCTGCACGGGGTCGTCCTCGACCACGAGAATTTGCCCTGCTCCCTTGAGCTCATTGTAACCGGTCATTGTCGCCTCACTTCATGCGAAACCATGAAGCGCACTCTGACAGAAAGGCTTGAACATCCTGTTTTGAGAAATAATTGCATTTTAACGATTGGAACGGGTCGTTTTCGTACCGAAGCGAGGCCTTTCATGCGCCGAAAGGCCCTTGATGCGGCGCCTTCTCACGCTTATTCAAACAGACCTGTTATGAAAGTGGAGAGGAATTGCCCCATGAAAATCGAGCTCCCGCACGCCCGCCTTCTTTTGTCGGCAGCAGCGCCAGCCGGGGCAGCCAATCCGGCGCTCGGCGATCTGCCGGTCTGGAAGCTGCAGGATCTTTATCCCTCCGCCACCTCGACCGCCTTTGTCGCCGACATGGAAAAGGCCGGCAAGGCTGCTATCGCCTTTGAGGAGAAGTGGAAGGGCAAACTCGCCGAGGCCGCGACGAAGACCGGCACTGAGGGCATCGGCGCGGCGCTGAAGGAATATGAGGCGCTGGACGATATCATGGGCCGCCTCGGTTCCTTCGCCGGCCTTACCTATTTCTCCGACACCACCGATCCGGCAAACGGCAAGCTCTACGGCGACGTGCAGACCAAGATCACCGAATTTTCCGGGCACCTGCTGTTTTTCGCACTCGAACTCAACCGCATCGATGACGCGGTGATCGATGCGAGCATGGCAAACGACCCCGCCGCCGGCCACTATCGCCCCTGGTTGGTCGACCTCAGGAAAGACAAGCCTTACCAGCTCGACGACCGGCTGGAACAGCTCTTCCTCGAAAAGTCGATGACATCGGCCGCCGCCTTCAATCGCCTCTTCGACGAAACCATGGCCGAACTGCGCTATGAGATCGATGGCGAAAAAGTGCCGCTCGAAGTGGCGCTGAACATGCTGCAGGAGAAGGATCCGGACGTCCGCCGCAAGGCGGCCATGGCGCTTGCGGCAACCTTCAAGGCCAATATCCGCATCTTCACGCTGATCACCAATACGCTTGCCAAGGACAAGGATATTTCCGACCGCTGGCGCGGCTTCGAGGATATCGCCGACGCCCGGCATCTCGCAAACCGTGTCGAGCGCGAGGTCGTCGATGCGCTGGCCGCGGCCGTCCGCGAAGCCTATCCCCGCCTTTCGCACCGCTATTACAAGATGAAGGCGAAATGGCTCGGCATGGAGCAGATGAATTTCTGGGACCGCAACGCGCCGCTGCCGGAAACCTCCAGCGCCGTTATTCCCTGGCCCGAGGCGAAGGACACGGTGCTTTCGGCCTATGGCAATTTCGCCCCCGAGATGGCTGATATCGCCAGGCGCTTCTTCGACGAACAATGGATCGATGCACCCGTCCGCCCCGGCAAGGCGCCCGGCGCCTTCGCCCATCCGACGGTTCCCTCGGCCCACCCCTATGTGCTCGTCAACTATATGGGCAAGCCGCGCGACGTGATGACGCTTGCCCATGAACTCGGGCACGGCGTGCACCAGGTTCTCGCCGGCGCGCAAGGGGCGCTGATGTGCCAGACGCCGCTGACACTTGCCGAAACGGCGTCGGTCTTCGGCGAGATGCTGACCTTCCGCGCGCTTCTGGAAAAGACCAGCGACAAGCGCGAGCGCAAGGCGATGCTCGCCCAGAAGGTCGAGGACATGATCAATACGGTCGTCCGCCAGATCGCCTTCTATGAGTTCGAGCGCAAGCTGCACACCGCCCGCAAGGCAGGGGAACTCACAGCCGACGACATCGGCGAACTCTGGATCTCCGTCCAGTCGGAAAGCCTCGGGCCGGCGATCAGCATTTCGGAAGGCTATGAGACCTATTGGGCCTATATCCCCCACTTCATCCACTCGCCCTTCTATGTCTATGCCTATGCCTTCGGCGATTGCCTGGTGAATTCGCTCTACGCCGTCTACCAGAAGGCCGAGACCGGCTTCCAGGAGAAGTATTTCGAACTGCTGAGGGCCGGCGGCACCAAGCATCATTCGGAACTTTTGAAGCCCTTCGGCCTGGACGCCACCGATCCGTCGTTCTGGAGCCAGGGCCTGTCGATGATCGAGGGGCTAATCGATGAGTTGGAGGCTTTGGATAGGGCGTAAGGCTCGGCCAGACTTGAAACGAACGAGTGTCGTTGTGAGTTATCAGGCCGCATTCTGCAACGTCCACGAGGAACCATGACAGCAGCCCCCTCTGCCTCATTCCTGTGCTTGTCACAGGAATCCAGCGCGCCCAAGTCATTGGGCGCGGGAGGCTCTTTGTCTGTCGGAAGTGAGTCATTCACGGCGCAGACGCGCCGTGGCTGGATTCCTGTGAAAAGCACAGGAATGAGGGAAGTGGGTGTTGCTGCAGTCTTCGCATCGCCACCCATGTCAAAGCCCAGAACCGTCGCAAGCATCGGATAACCAAGCAAGATGCGGCGCAATCATGTCTGACCCCTATATTCTCTTCCGCGACGACACATCAGGCCAGGTGATGCTTTTCACCGAACCGGCAGAGGTCATCGTCGCGCGAACGCGCGACGAATTCTTTGCCGGCCTTCTCAGGATGGAAGAGGCCAAGGCCGAGGGCAAATGGCTTGCCGGCTACATGGCCTACGAGGCCGGATATCTGTTCGAGGAGAAACTCGCCTCCTTCGCCAACGAGAACCGCGAAACCCCGCTCCTCTCCTTCGGCGTCTTCGATGCTCCGAAGCCGGACACACACCCGCTTGCCCAAGCGAAACAGCGCCTTGAGAACGAGGAATTCCTCACCGCCCCGAAGGCCGCCTGGGATTTCCCTCTATATAAAGAGCGCTTCGACCGCCTGCATGAGCATCTGCGGCTCGGCGACGCCTATCAAGCGAACCTCACCATGCCGGTCGAGGCCCGCTGGAACGGCGATCCCCGTGCCGCCTTCTGGTCGCTGATCGAACGCCAGCCGGTCAAATACGGCGCGCTGGTCGATCTCGGCGGTCCGCTCATCCTGTCGCGTTCACCGGAACTCTTCTTCCGCACAGATGAGGAGGGCTGGATCGAGACCCATCCGATGAAGGGCACGGCGAAACGCGGCGCCACTGCCGCCGAAGATGCCGAAATCGTCGAAGCCATGCGCCGCGATATCAAGACGCAGGCGGAAAACCGCATGATCGTCGATCTCTTGCGCAACGATATCTCCCGTATCACCGAAGTCGGCACGCTCGATGTGCCGAAGCTCTTCGACATCGAGACCTATCCGACCGTCCACCAGATGGTCAGCCATGTGCAGGCAAGGCTGCGCCCCGGCCTTTCGATCCGCGACATCTTTGCCGCCCTCTTTCCCTGCGGCTCGATCACCGGCGCGCCGAAGATGCGGGCGATGGAAATCCTGCACGCGCTCGAGAATGCTCCCCGCGACGCCTATTGCGGTGCGATCGGCATGATCTCGCCAAGCGGCGTCATGCGCTTTTCCGTCGCCATCCGCACCATCACGCTTTTTGACGGCGGCAGGGCCGTCTTCAACGTCGGCGGCGGCATCGTCTTTGATTCCACAGCCGAGGCCGAATATGAGGAATGCCTGCTCAAGGCCCGCTTCGCCGTCGGCGACCAGTGGATTGCGCGATGATCGATTTTTCGCTGATCGAAACGCTGCGCTGGCAGCCCGGCGACGGCTTCATCCGCCTGCGGCTGCATCTCGCCCGGCTTTCCCGCTCCGCCCGTCGCCTCGGCTTCCAGCAACCGATCGATGCGGTGGCCAGGCTTGACGCAGCCGTTGCAAATGCCGCGGGTCCGCTGCGCGTCCGCCTGACCTTCGACGCCCAAGGCCGCATCGAGGTGACAAGCGCGGCTTTCGTCCCGCTGGCGCCCGACACCAACTGGACCGTCCGCATCGCCGAGACCCGTCTCGACTCCACCGACAAGCTGCTGCGTTTCAAGACGACGCGACGCGCCGTCTACGAGGCCGCGCGCGCCGAATATACCTCTGCCGAGGCCGATGACGTCATCCTCTTGAACGAACGCGGCGAAGTCTGCGAGGGTACCATCACCTCCATCTTCCTCGACGACGGGAACGGCATGCTGCGCACCCCGCCGACTTCTTGCGGCCTGCTCGCCGGCGTGCTGCGCACCGAACTCATCTGCGCGCGCAAGGCTCGTGTCGGCCGCCTCACCCTTGCCGATCTCGATGCAGGCACGCTTTATACCGGCAACTCGCTGCGCGGCCTGATCCGCGCCGACCTTCTGAGGAACTGACCATGTTCATTCTCTCCCTCACCTATCTCAAATCCAACGACGAAGCCGACAAGCACATGGAGCCGCATATGGCCTGGGTGAAGGAGGGTTATGCCAAGGGCTGGTTCCTCGCCTCTGGCCGCAAGGTGCCGCGCACCGGCGGCGCGATCCTCGCAATCGGCGACCGCGCCGCAATCGAGGCCTATGTCGCCGCCGATCCCTTCACCCTCCACGGCGTCGCCGAATACGACATCACCGAGCTTGCCGTGACGACGACGGTCGCAGGACTGGAAATCCTCAAACGCTGATTTTGCAGGAGGCCGGTCAGATGACCTCGCCGACCTCTCGCCCGCCCGATATTTGAGCTTTCCCCCTCAACACTCTTTATTGTGACGCCGATTTGTGGTTAGAGCCGGTCACCTCGCAATTTCTGCGGCAATTTCAAAAGAATTCTTCAGGCTGAACGCCTTCGTCCTCTTCCACAGGAGAAAAGAATGACGGAACAGAACTATCCGGTATATGCCGAAATTACCGGTCCGATCGTGATGATCGGCTTTGGCTCCATCGGCCGCGGCACCCTGCCCCTGATCGAGCGCCACTTCAAATTCGACAAGAGCCGGATGGTCGTCATCGACCCGCGCGAAGAGCCCTCCGACATGGAAATCCTCAAGAAGCACGGCGTTCGTCATATCAAGGAATATGTCACCAAGGACAATTACAAGGAGCTGCTGAAGCCGCTCTTGACCGAAGGCGAAGGCCAGGGTTTCTGCGTCAACCTCTCGGTCGACACCTCCTCGCTCGACCTTATCAAGCTCTGCCGCAAGCATGACGTGCTCTACGTCGACACCGTCGTCGAACCCTGGCTCGGCTTCTATTTCGATAAGGGCATGAGCAATGCCGACCGCACTAACTATGCGCTGCGCGAAACCGTGCGCAAGGAAAAGGCAAAGAACCCGGGCGGCGCCACCGCCGTTTCCACCTGCGGCGCCAATCCGGGCATGGTCTCCTGGTTCGTCAAGCAGGCGCTCGTCAACCTCGCCAACGACACCGGCCTAAAGTTCGACGAACCGGACCAGCACGATCGCGAAGGCTGGGCCAAGCTGATGAAGAAGCTCGGCGTCAAGGGCGTCCACATCGCCGAGCGCGACACCCAGCGCACCAAGCACCCGAAGCCGCTCAACGTCTTCTGGAACACCTGGTCGGTCGAAGGCTTCATCTCCGAAGGCATGCAGCCGGCCGAACTTGGCTGGGGCACGCATGAAGAGTGGATGCCGAAGAACGCCAAGAAGCACAAGAAGGGCAACAAGGCGGCGATCTATCTGGAGCAGCCGGGCGCCAACACCCGCGTGCGCACCTGGTGCCCGACACCCGGCCCGCAATATGGCTTCCTCGTTACCCATAACGAGTCGATCTCGATCGCCGACTACTTCACGGTTCGCGACAAGGACGGCGAAGTGACCTTCCGCCCGACCTGCCATTATGCCTACCATCCGGCCAACGACGCCGTGCTCTCGCTGCATGAAATGTTCGGCAATGGCGGCACGCCGCAGCCGGTCCATCACGTTCTCGATGAAGACGAGCTGGAGGACGGCATCGACGAACTCGGCGTCCTGCTCTACGGCCACGAGAAGAACGCCTACTGGTTTGGCTCGCGTCTGTCGCTTGAGGAAACGCGCCGCATCGCGCCTTATCAGAACGCCACCGGCCTGCAGGTCACATCAGCCGTTCTCGCCGGCATGGTCTGGGCTCTGGAAAACCCGAAGGCCGGCATCGTCGAAGCCGACGAGATCGACTACAAGCGCTGCCTCGAAGTGCAGATGCCTTATCTCGGCCCGGTCGAGGGGCATTACACCGACTGGACCCCGCTCGATGGCCGCCCGGGCCTCTTCCCTGAGGATATCGACACCAAGGATCCGTGGCAGTTCAGGAACATTCTCGTTCGCTGAGATCGCTCGCGCGAGTTTGAAGATGCCCGCCGCAAGGCGGGCATTTTTGTAACGCCTGCTGTCTAAATGCCGCCCAGCACCCCGCCAAGGCTTGCCTTCGCGGCGGGCGCGCGCCATGTTTTGCCCGAACTTGGCGGGTGACCGCCACGCCGAATCGCCGGGAGAAGCCTTATGAAAATCAGAACTGGTCTCGTTCTTGTCGGTGCCGCCGCCGCGCTTGCCGCCTGCGTTTCGCCAGAGCCGCGCAGCCTGCCGGTTGCAACAGCACCGGCCGCCACCGGCGTCGAAGGCAACTGGAGCGATCCGAACGGCATCGTCTCCACCTTCCAGGGCGGTAGCTTCACCACCCGCACGACCGACAGTAACCAGCTTCTTGCCTCGGGCACCTATATCAATACCTCGCCGACCTTGGTCGAGATCAACATGACCTCGCTAGTGCGCAAGACCCAGTCCAAGGTCAATTGCGCCCTCGTCAACCCAAGCCAGCTCAATTGCACCTCCGATTCCGGCGCGCAGTTCACACTTTCCCGCCGAGGCTGAAGATAAGGCGATAGGCTAAGCACACCATGCGCGCCCTCGCCGTTTACCTCGCCCTGCTGCTCGCGCTGCCGCTTGCGACGCTTGCCATCCTTTTTCCGGCCAACGTCTATCGTGCCCAGGGCATCGCCGCTCTCGATTGCGACGGACCGGGCCAGGTGCTGATGTTGGCCGTGCCGACAATATTGATCTATGGCGCCGGCGCGCTCTTTGCCTATCGGGCTGGTCGGCGCTTTCACCGCCTCGTTATTCTTCTTTGTCTGGTCATCGCCCTCGCCACCGTTCTGAATATCGCGGAGGCCGTGCACGAACTCTATCGAAACGCCGCCGACGGCGAATGCCTGTAGTAGCCAGCCGCTTTTTTGCCCCGCCCCCTTGGAAAGCGCCCGGCCTGGCCCAGCTTTCTCTTGCGGTCGTCCATCGTCTGATGGAACATCCGCAGGCCGGGAACCGCCCCGGCGGATTAGGAAGGGATCGGCGAGGATCAGGGGGATCTCTCGCCTCAATCAGGAGAACAGGGATGACGAAGTCTTTCAGCTTCGGTCTTTTGACCGCGTCCATGCTGGCGCTTAGCACGGGCGCCGCTTTTGCGGATTACGAACTCAATATTCTTCATATCAACGATTTCCATTCGCGCATCGAATCGATCAACAAGTTCGACTCCACCTGCTCAGCCGAGGAAGAAGGCAAGAAGGAATGCTTCGGGGGTGCTGCCCGCCTGAAGACCGCGATCGACCAGCGCCGCCAGGCGCTTTCCGGCAAGAATGTCCTCCTGCTGAATGCCGGCGACAATTTCCAGGGCTCGCTGTTCTACACGACCTATAAAGGCGCGGCCGAAGCCGAATTCCTCAACCTGATGAAGTTCGACGCCATGACCGTCGGCAACCATGAATTCGACGACAGCGAGGACGGGCTTGCGACCTTCCTCGACAAGGTGCAGTTCCCTGTCGTCACCGCGAACGTCAAGGCGGCCGCCGCCTCCAAGCTCGGCGACCGCATCAAGCCCTCGCTGGTGCTCGATGTCGGCAGCCAGAAGATCGGCATCGTCGGCGCCGTCACCAATGATACGGCAGAGCTTTCCTCCCCCGGCCCGAACGTCACGATCGCTGATGACGTTGAGGCCATTACCGCGGCCGTTCAGGATCTGAAGGGCCAGGGCGTCAACAAGATCATCGCGCTGACCCATGTCGGTTACCCCCGCGATCTCGCCCTGATCGCCAAGATCCCGGATGTCGACATCGTCGTCGGCGGCCATTCCCACAGCCTGCTCTCCAACACCGATCCGAAAGCTGAAGGCCCCTACCCGACGATGGTCGACAATCCCGGCGGCTACAAGGTGCCGGTCGTCCAGGCTGCCTCCTACAGCAAGTATCTCGGCGATCTCGTCGTCAATTTCGACGATAGCGGCGTCGTCAAGGATGCCAAGGGCGATCCGATCCTGATCGATTCCAGCTTCACGCCCGATCCCGCCGTCGTTGCCCGCATCGCGGAACTCGCCAAACCGATCGAGGAACTGCGCAAGAAGGTCATCGGCTCCTCCGAAGCCCCGATCGACGGCGACCGCAAGGTCTGCCGCGTCAAGGAATGCTCGATGGGCAATCTGGTGGCCGATGCCATGCTCGACCGCACGAAGAACCAGGGTGTTGCTATCGCTTTCCAGAACGGTGGCGGCCTGCGCGCGTCGATCGACGGCGGTGAGGTCACCCAGGGTGAAGTCATCACCGTCCTGCCCTTCCAGAATACGCTCGCCACTTTCGAGGCCACCGGCGCGGATATCGTCAAGGCGCTCGAAAACGGCGTCAGCCAAATCGATCAGGGCGCCGGCCGCTTCCCGCAGGTCGCCGGCCTGAAATTCTCCTTCGACCAGTCCAAGCCTGTCGGCAGCCGCGTTAGCGATGTCCAGGTGAAGGAGGGCGACAACTTCGCTCCGATCGACCAAGCCAAGACTTACAAAGTCGCCACCAACAACTTCATGCGGGCCGGCGGCGACGGCTATTCGATCTTCAAGGAAGGCAAGAACGCCTATGATTTCGGTCCGGATCTTGCCGACGTGACTGCCGAATATCTGGCAGCCCACTCGCCGTATAAGCCCTATACCGACGGCCGCGTCACCGAAAACGGTGCGGCTGTCGCGCAGGCACCGGCTGCCGAACCGGCCGCTCCAGCACCGGCAACGCCGGCAGCCCCCGCACCGACCACCGAACCTGCTCCCGCCCCCGCTGCACCTGCAGCACCGGCACCAGCCACCGAGCCTGCCCCGGCGGCCCCAGCAACGCCAGCAACACCCGCGCCCGCTGCGGAACCCGCACCGGCAGCCTCCGCGCCTGCCGAAACGACGCCTTCGACCCATGTCATCGCCGCGGGCGACACCTTCTGGGATCTGGCCGTGACCTTCTATGGCGACGGCACGCTGTGGCGGAAGCTTTCGGAGGCCAACGGCAGTCCGAACCCGCGTCACTTGACGGTCGGCAAAGAGATCGAGGTTCCCGCCAAGTAGACGATTTGTCCCGATTTCCACGGCCGGCCCGGGCTTTCCCGGGCCGATTTTTCTTTCTATAGGGTGAACCACGATTTCGGGGCTGCGTATGAGCCGACGAGACAAAAGAGCGTTGGGACCAGAATGACAGCAGATACTTCACTCCGCCCGGCAGACCATCCGGCCGTCAAGTCAGGCAAGGTCGGCGTCCTGCTGGTGAATCTCGGCACGCCCGACGGCACCGATTACACGTCGATGCGCCGCTATCTCCGGGAGTTCCTGACCGATCGCCGCGTCATCGAATGGTCGCCCTGGAAGTGGTATCCGATCCTATTCGGCATCGTGCTCAACACCCGCCCGCAGAAGGTCGGCAAGGCCTATGAGCTGATCTGGAACAAGGAGAAGAACGAAAGTTATCTCCGCACCTATACGCGCAACCAGTCCGAGCTGATGGCCGAGCGCCTGAAGGATCTGGCGACGGTCAAAGTGGATTGGGCGATGCGCTACGGCACGCCGTCGATCGCCTCGCGCATCGAGGCGCTGAAGCAGGAAGGCTGCGACCGTATCGTGCTCTTCCCGCTTTATCCGCAATATGCGGCGGCAACGACCGCCACCGTCAACGACAAGGCGTTCCAGAAGCTGCTTTCAATGCGCTGGCAGCCGGCATTGCGCACCGTGCCCGACTATCATGACGACGAGACCTATATCGAAGCGCTCGCAAACTCCGTCGAAAGGCATCTTGCGACGCTCGACTGGAAACCGGACATGTTGCTTGCTTCCTTCCACGGCATTCCGATGTCCTATTTCAAGCAGGGCGATCCCTATTACTGTCAATGCCAGAAGACCGGCCGGCTGCTGCGCGAGCGGCTGGGGCTGACGAAGGAAAATTTCATGGTTACCTTCCAGTCCCGCTTCGGGCCGGAGGAATGGCTGCAACCCTATACCGACAAGACGGTAGAGAAGCTGGCCCAGGACGGCGTCAAGCGCATCGCCGTCATCAATCCGGGCTTCGTCTCCGACTGTCTGGAAACGCTGGAAGAGATCGCCGAACAGGCGGCCCATTCCTTCCACGAGAATGGCGGCGAGAAGTTCGCACATATCCCCTGCCTCAACGACGGCGAGGACGGCATGAAGGTGCTGGAAAAGGTCGTCCGCCGCGAATTGCAGGGCTGGATCTGAGAGATCCCACCCTGAAAAATCCGCCCTGCCTCATCCTTCTTTTCCTTGGAGACGGGACCTTCGTGGGTCATTTCTTCCTCGCAAAGAACATGCTACCTCACCACATCAGTTGTGAGGCGCGCATGCATGCGCCGATAGGAGGAATTCATGCTGTTCGGCGGCTTCGACATCGTCGTGATCGTGCTGGTCATCTTCGTCATCCTGGTACTCTTTGCCGGGATCAAGACCGTGCCGCAGGGCTATCGCTATACGATCGAGCGCTTCGGCCGCTACACCCGCACACTGGAGCCGGGCCTCAACCTCATCACCCCCTTCATCGAGCGTGTCGGCGCCCGGATGAACGTGATGGAGCAGGTGCTGAACGTGCCGACCCAGGAGGTGATCACCAAGGACAATGCCTCGGTTTCGGCCGATGCCGTCGCCTTCTATCAAGTGTTGAACGCTGCCCAATCCGCCTATCAGGTCGCCAATCTTGAAAACGCCATTCTCAATCTGACCATGACCAATATTCGCTCGGTCATGGGCTCGATGGATCTCGACGAACTGCTTTCCAACCGCGATGCGATCAACGACCGGTTGCTGCGCGTCGTCGACGAGGCCGTGCAGCCCTGGGGCATCAAGGTCACCCGCGTCGAAATCAAGGACATCCAGCCGCCGCGCGACCTCGTCGATGCGATGGCCCGGCAGATGAAGGCCGAGCGCGAAAAACGCGCGCAGGTACTGGAAGCCGAAGGCTCACGCAACGCACAGATCCTCAGGGCCGAAGGCGCCAAGCAATCCGCCATTCTCCAGGCCGAAGGCCAGCGCGAGGCCGCCTTCCGCAATGCTGAGGCCCGGGAGCGCCTGGCCGAGGCCGAAGCCAAGGCGACGAAGATGGTTTCCGAAGCGATTGCCGCCGGCGACATTCAGGCAATCAACTATTTCGTCGCGCAAAAATACACCGAGGCACTCACCTCGATCGGTTCGGCATCCAATTCCAAGATCGTGATGATGCCGATGGAAGCCTCTTCCATCCTGAGCTCGCTCGGCGGCATCGGCGCCATCGCCCGCGAAGTGTTCGGCGATGCCGGCAACAGCCCGGCAACGCCGCCACCCGTGCCGCGTCCCCGCCCGGCGCCGGTGCGCTCGACGCCGCCGATCAACCCGTCGACCCCCAATCCTTTCAATCCCGATCAGGAGCGCTAAGCCATGCTGGCGAAGATCGTCGCCGAACTTGGTGCATGGAGTTGGTGGGTCGCAGGCTTGGTGCTGCTCGCCGCGGAAATGATCGTGCCAGGCTTCTTCCTGGTCTGGATCGGCCTTGCCGCCTTGATCGTCGGCGCGCTGTCGCTCATCTTCTGGGACAGCGCTTTCTGGGTCTGGGAACTGCAGGCGATCCTTTTTGCGCTGCTTGCCGTCGCCACGACCTTCGTCGGCCGCCGGCTGACGCTGCGCAATTCGACGACCGACGAGCCCTTCCTCAATCAGCGCGGCGCGAGCCTCGTCGGCCGCACGGCGACGCTGCACGAACCGATCCGCGAGGGCCGCGGCCGCATCCGCCTCGACGATACGCTATGGCAGGTGATGGGACCCGACCTGCCGGCGGGAACGCAGGTGAAGGTGGTGTCGAGCAACGGCCGCGACCTGACAGTCGAGCCCGTCTGATGGATCAGCTCTGATCAGATGACCCTGATCAGGCGACGCCGATCCGCAGCAGATCGTGGAAATGCACCAGTCCGACCGGCCTGTGGTCGTCGTCGATGACGATCAGCGCGCCGATGTGATGCTGGTTGAGCAGCGCCAGCGCAGCGGTCGCCAGCATCGTCGGCTTCACCGTCTTCGGCGTCCGCGTCATGATGTCGTCGACGGCAAGCTCTGAAAGATTGCGGGTCAGGTTGCGCGCCATGTCGCCTTCGGTGACGATGCCACAGAGCCGCCCATCCCCGTCGAGCACGCCGACGCAGCCGAAATGCTTGCGCGACAGCACCGTGATCGCCTCCGGCATCGCCGTGCCCTTGGCCACGAGCGGCAGCCGCTCGCCGGTATGCATGATATCCGCGACATGCATCAGGCTCGCACCCAGCTTGCCGCCGGGATGGAAAACGTGGAAATCCGTGGCGGTAAAGCCGCGCGCCTCCAACAGCGCCACGGCCAGCGCATCACCGATCGCAAGCTGCATCAGTGTCGAGGTCGTCGGCGCCAGCCCATTCGGGCAGGCCTCCTGCTCGTTCGGCACGAGAAGGACGATATCGGCGGCTGTTGCAAGCGAGGAACGGTCGCTGCAAGTGATCGCGATCAGCGGAATGGAGAACCGCCGCGTGAAGGAAATGATGCTCTTAAGCTCGGCGCTTTCGCCGCCTTTGGAAATCGCCAACACGACGTCGTCGGTCGCGATCATACCCAGATCGCCATGATTGGCCTCCGCCGCATGCACGAAAAAGGCAGGAGTCCCCGTTGAAGCGAACGTCGCCGCGAGCTTGGCGCCGATATGCCCGCTTTTGCCGACGCCGGTAACGATGACACGCCCGGAGATATCTCCGATGGTTTCGACGGCGCGGGTGAAAGGACCGGCCAATCCATTGTCGAAGGCCTGTTCGAGCGCTTCAAGGCCGCGTCTTTCGGTCTCTATCGTGCGTTTTGCTGATTCGAGCACGCTGTTTTCAACGAGGTTTATCGCTCTTCTGTTCATGAAGCTGCGTTAGACCTTTTCACTTTCCAAGTCCACCCCGCACTCTTTCCGAAATGTGAACGGCGCCCGCCGTCGGCAACGAATGATTAACCACGAGGCTTTACCTTTGGGTAAGAACCGAAAGCATGTCAGGCGCGAATTGCATGGGCCAGCCAAAACAGACGAGCAGTGTGACGCCGCTCCGCGCCATAAGCCGTGCCGTCTCTTTTGCTGCGTTCAGTGGCCTGCTTCTGAGCCAGACAGCAGCCCTGGCGCAGTCCGCTTCGCAACAGCCGTCAACGACGGCAAATAGCCGCTCTACGGTCTCTCAGGACAGCACCACGAACGCCGCCGCCGCTTTCGATGACGGCACCGACGATAGCGCCACGACGGCGGCAAACGGCACGACCGCAAACCCGGATGATACCGGCCAGAGGCCGGCCATGCCGGATGCGCAGGCCAGCGACGACGTGACCGGCTCCATCCTCGATGAGGATATCCGCCGGCTGAACACCCGCGAAGCACCGATCGACGAAACGCTGCCGCGGCGGCGGGCTGCCGAAAGCGCCTCGACGGCCGAAACGCCGGGCATTTCGATCGGCACCTTCGTGCTCCGCCCGAGTGTCACCCAGAGCATCAACACCGAGACCACCAAGGACGGCACCACGCAACGGCGCGCCTTCCTCGAAACCGATGCAGCCGCGACGCTCACCTCCGACTGGGGCCGGCATCAGCTGACCGTCACTTCGGAAGGCGCCTGGCAGCGGAATATCAGCGGCGAGGGTGAGGAGCAGCCGTCCTTCAAAGTCAACGGTGACCTCCGGCTGGATCTTCCCGACGATACGGTCGCGCATCTCACCGCCGGTTACAATTTTTATCGCGAGGATACGGACGACCCCGATGCGATCGCCGACGCCACGCAGCAGTCAGACGTGCAGGAATTTTCGGCTGGCGCTTCCGTCCAACGCGATTTCGGCGTCCTGCGCGGCACGACGGCGCTGGCACTGACCCGCTCGATCTATTCCGACGCCACGCTTGCCAACGGCACGACCGTTGAGCTCAGCGACCGCAATCAGACGACCGGCACGCTGCGCGGCCGCGTCGGTTACGAGCTGTCCCCCGCACTCATCCCCTTCATCGAGGCGACGATCGGCCGGACCCTCTATGACGAGACGCGCGATTCGGCCGGTTACGAGCGTTCGGGCCACAGCTACGGCGCCAAGGCAGGCGTCGAGGTCGACCTCGGCGAAAAGCTGAAAGGTGAAGTCGGCGTCGGCTACGAAATGGCTGATTTCGAAGACAGCCGCCTGTCGTCGATCGATACCGCGACGCTCGATGCGAGCCTGCTCTGGTCCCCGATCCGCGGTACCGATGTCAATCTCGACCTGCAGACGAGCATCCAGCCCTCGACCACGGCGGGCGAAAGCGGCTATGTCTCGCATGCGCTGACGACAACGGTCACCCACCAGCTGCGCGACAACCTGGTTGGCACCATGATCGGCGGCGTGACGTGGCGCGACTATCCCACCGACAGCACCATCAACGACGAACTCGTCTATACCGCGGCGACCGGGCTGACCTGGAACATCAACCGCTATCTCGATTTGACCAGCACGCTCGGCTACGAGCTGACCGCGCGCAAGGAAGGCACCGATTCGCAGCAATGGCGCGCCGGCGTTGGTCTCAAGCTGAAACGCTAAGCCTGACGCCGAAAAGTGTGAGCGGTTTCGGCATCAGGCTACAACACTTGATAAAAAGCGCCGCGCATCCGATGGGAGGCGCGGCGCTCTAACATTGATACAATGTGCGGAAAACTTACCTCAGGCCGGCAAGCAATTCCTTGAAGCCGCCTTCGACGGTCGGGCGGATATCGGCGCGTTCAAGAGCGTAGGCGACGTTGGCCAGAATGAAGCCGTCCTTGGCGCCGCAGTCATAGGTCGTGCCGCGGAAGTGATAGCCGGCGAAATCCTGTTCCTTCAGCAGCTTCAGCATGCCGTCGGTGAGCTGGATCTCATTGCCGGCGCCGCGCTCCTGGGTTTCGAGGATCCGAAAAATCTCCGGCTGCAGGATGTAGCGGCCGTTGATGAAGAAGTTGGAAGGCGCCGTTCCCTTGGCGGGCTTTTCCACCATGCCGGTGATTCGGAAGCCCTCGCCGATCGCTTCGCCGACACCGACGATGCCATATTTATGGGCCTGGTCGGGCGCACATTCTTCGACGGCGATGATATTGCCGCCGCTCTGGCCGTAAAGGTCGATCATGCCCTTCATGCAGCCCTTGTCGCCCTTCATGATCATATCGGGCAGCAGCAGCGCGAACGGCTCGTCGCCGACGATCTCGCGGGCGCACCAGACCGCGTGGCCGAGGCCGAGCGGCTCCTGCTGGCGGGTGAAGCTCACCGTGCCGGCCTTCGGCAATTGCTGGGCAAGAAGAGTGATCTCGGCCTTCTTGGCACGCTCCTTGAGCGTCTGCTCCAGCTCGAAATGGATGTCGAAATAATCTTCGATGACGTGCTTGTTGCGCCCGGTGACGAAAACCAGATGTTCGATCCCGGCCTCGATCGCCTCATCGACGACATATTGAATGATTGGCTTGTCGACGACGGTCAACATTTCCTTCGGAACAGCCTTTGTTGCAGGCAGGAATCGCGTTCCCAACCCGGCAACCGGAAATACTGCTTTACGAACTTTGTTGTGTTGAGCCACACCCGGCCTCCTGCTTCGATCATATCGCTTTGGAAATGGAGCTTTTTAGCTTTAACTAGTATAGAATTGCTACTGTTTTGCAAATGGTGACCGCGGATCGCCATGGTAAAGAATTTGTTGACTCCGTTCCTGTAGTCTCGGGTCTGGGCGGACATGATGCCCCGTTGCGCCAGAAACTGAAGATGACGGATACGACTGTCGATGACCCAGAATCACAAATACTCCCTTCGTGGTCTTGCTCTCGCCTTCATTGTCGCCGCCCAGGTGGGGCTGGTCCCCGACAACGCGAAAGCCGATTCCCGGTTCCAGAAATGGATCGCGGATTTTTACCAAACAGCCGCTCAGAGTGGCATCAGTAAGGCAACTTATCAAAAGGCCTTTTCCGGGGTGAGCGAGCCCGATCCGACCGTGCTCGAAAAGGCGGCCTACCAGCCGGAATTCACTTCGAAAATCTGGGACTACGTCGATTCCCGCGTCAATCCCTATACGGTCAAGATCGGCCGCGAGATGGCCGCCAAGCACGCCAGGACGCTGGCTGCGATCGAACAGCGATTCGGCGTCGACAAGACCATTCTGCTTGCCATCTGGTCGATGGAATCGAATTACGGCGCCATCCTTGATAAGGACGACCGGCTGCATTACGTGCCGCGCGCTCTGGCAACGCTTGGTTACGCCGATCCGAGCCGCGCCAAATTCGCCAAGAAGCAGCTGATCGCTGCGCTGAAAATCCTGCAGAACGGCGACGTGCCGGCACGCGAGATGACCGGCTCCTGGGCCGGCGCCATGGGCCACACCCAGTTCATTCCGACAAGCTACCTGCTGTATGCCGTCGATGCCGACGGCAATGGCCATCGCGACATCTGGAACTCGGTGCCCGATGCGCTGGCCACCTCGGCCAATCTGCTGATGAAGAACGGCTGGGACACCGGCAAGACCTGGGGCTACGAGGTTGTCGTTCCCGCTGCAGCCGCCAAGCAGATCGGCAAGACCCATACGCTCGCCCAATGGGCAGCCCTCGGCCTGACCCGCCCGAACGGCAAGGCCTTCCGTGAAAGCGGTACCAAGGCGGTGCTGAAAATGCCGGCCGGGCCCATTGGCCCGGGCTTCCTGATGACCGCCAACTTCTTCACCATCAAGAACTACAATGCGTCGGACAGCTATGCACTTGCCGTCGGCCTGCTTGCCGATCAGATCGCCGGCTACGGCGGCATGCAACAGCGCTGGCCGCGCCCCGACGGCGCCCTCGACATCACGGAGAAATTCGAGCTGCAGACCCGTCTGAAGACGCTCGGTTATTACAATGGCGAGGTCGACGGCAATTTCGGCTCGGGTTCGAAAGCGGCGATATCGGCGGTGCAGTCGCGCATCGGCATGCAGCCGGACGGCGAGCCCTCATTGCCGCTTCTGAACGCCCTTCGTCGCTAGAAGCGGCGGAATCGTGACCTAGATAAGAGCGGGTGTGGACGCTGGCCTGTCCTGCGTGCAAGATGCCGGCAGATGCGGAACTGCCCATGACGAAGAAAACTGACCGGACCCCAATCCGTTGGATCGCGCTCGCCCTGGCGGCGGTTTCGCTATGCCTTGGCGCGCTTGCGCCAGTGCATATGGCGGAAGCCCAGGAGCAGCGCTACCAGCGCCGCTCGATCCTCGATTTCTTCCTCGGCCGGCGCTACCTCGACGACGGGCCGCAGGCGCCTGATGTCCCGCAGCCGAGGCGCCAGCAACGCAAGCGCCCGCCGCCGCAGAAAGCCATCGTCAACACCCGCACCGCGCCGCCGATCCGCGCGCCCGTGCAGGAGGAGCCGGTCGTGCAAAAGCTCAGCGACGCCAAGAAGATCCTGATCGTCGGCGATTTCCTGGCCAGCGGCCTCGGCGACGGCCTGACTGCGGCCTTCGAGACTTCGCCGGGGGTCGTCGTCGAAGCCCGCGGCAACGTCTCATCCGGTCTTGTCCGCGACGATTATTACGACTGGCCGGAACAGCTGCCGGCGATGATCGACGAGCTGAAGCCAGCCATGGTCGTCGTCATGATCGGCGCCAACGACCGCCAACAGATGGTGACCGATACCGCCAAGGAGAAGTTCCGCACCGACGGCTGGTTTAGCGAATACCGCCGCCGCGTCCTTTCCTTCGGCAAAGAAGTTACCGACCGCAAGATCCCGCTGCTCTGGGTCGGTCTTCCCGCCTTCGAATCCGATCAGATGACGGCCGATGCCGTCCAGATGAACCAGCTTTACCGCAACCAGGTCGAAAGCATCGGTGGCGAATTCGTCGATATCTGGGATGGTTTCGTCGATGAAAACAGCAACTTCATCGTCACCGGCTCGGATGTGAACGGCCAGCAGGTGCGCCTGCGCACCTCCGATGGCATCAACCTGACGCAGGCCGGCCGGCGCAAGCTCGCCTTCTATGTCGAAAAGCCTGCCCGCCGCATTCTCGGCACCCAGGCAAGCCCGGATTTGGTCCGCCTGGACGAAAGCAATCTGCCGGGCCTCGGCCTTCCCACCAATCCGGTCGAACACACCGTGCCGATCAGCCTCTCCGATCCCAATCTCGACGGCGGCGCCGAGCTTCTCGGCGCGAGGCCCCCGCCAATTACTTTGACCAGGTCGCCCCGCGACCTCCTGGTCGAGCAGGGCGAAATGACGCCCGCGCCGCCCGGCCGCGTCGACGATTACCGCCTGCCTGCGGCAAAGACGCCGGCTGAAGTCTCGGTGAAATGAAAAGTCGGCGCGGCAGCCTTCCGCACCGTTCCGTTTGCGTCACCGCCACCTGCGGCCAGCTTCCCAGCATTGCTTAGAGGCTTGCGTCGGATACCGGCGCGTCAAGCGGTGGCACCCAGAGCCTTTTCCCAATAAAAAACTCCGCCGGAAAGGCGGAGTTTTCTCTCGGGATCTCTATGCGGCCTGCAGTCAGTTCGGCAGAACAGTTGAGCCCATCAAGGCCTCGTCGATGGCCCGCGCCGCCTGGCGGCCTTCGCGGATTGCCCAGACCACCAGCGACTGGCCGCGGCGCACGTCGCCCGCCGTCCAGAACTTGTCGACCGACGTCTTGTAGTCGCGGTCGTTGGCGACGACATTGGTCGAGCCGCGTTTGTCGGTGTTGAGCGTCAGCTTTCCTGCGAGTTCCTTCAGCACGCTTGTTGTGAACGGGCCGCGGAAACCGATGGCGATGAAGGCCAGATCGGCGCGGATGATGAATTCCGTGCCCGGAACCGGCCGCCGGCGCTCGTCGACCTCGCAACACTTGACCCCGGTCAGCACGCCGTCTTCGCCGACGAATTCGAGTGTTGCCACTTGGAACTCGCGCACGGCGCCTTCGGCTTGCGAGGACGAGGTGCGCATCTTCGTCGCCCAGAAGGGCCAGACGGCGAGCTTGTCTTCCTTCTCAGGCGGCTGCGGCCGGATGTCGAGCTGGGTGACCTTGACGGCGCCCTGGCGAAACGCCGTGCCGACGCAGTCCGAAGCCGTGTCGCCACCGCCGACGACGACGATATGTTTGGCGCCTGCAAGGATCGGGTCCGACGGCCAGCCGACGCTGTCGATGTTCTCGCGCCCGACACGGCGGTTCTGCTGCACCAGATAGGGCATGGCATCATGCACACCGGCAAGATCCGTGCCCGGAATGCCCGCTTCGCGCGGTGTCTCGGAGCCGCCGCAATAAAGGACGGCGTCGTGATCGGCGAGCAGCTGCTCGACCTTGACGTCGACGCCGACATTGGCGCCGCAATGGAAGGTGACCCCCTCGCCCTTCATCTGCTCGACGCGGCGGTCGATGAAGTTCTTCTCCATCTTGAAGTCGGGAATGCCATAGCGCAGCAGGCCGCCCGGCTTGGTCTCGCGCTCATAGACATGCACCTCGTGGCCGGCGCGGCCGAGCTGCTGGGCAGCCGCCATGCCGGCGGGGCCGGAGCCGATCACAGCAACCTTCTTGCCGGTATGAACCGTAGCCGGCTGCGGCCGGATGAAGCCGAGCTCATAGGCCTTGTCGGCGATCGCCTGTTCGACCGTCTTGATGGCAACAGGCGCATCTTCGAGGTTCAAAGTGCAGGCTTCCTCGCAGGGCGCCGGGCAGACGCGGCCGGTGAACTCCGGGAAGTTGTTGGTCGAATGCAGGTTCTGGATCGCCGCTTCCCAGTTGTTGTTGTAGACAAGGTCGTTCCAGTCGGGGATCTGGTTGTGCACAGGGCAGCCCGTCGGGCCGTGACAATAGGGGATGCCACAGTCCATGCAGCGCGCGGCCTGTTTCTGCACTTCCGGGTCCGACATCGGGATCGTGAACTCACGGAAATGGCGGATACGATCCGACGCCGGCTGGTACTTCGCCACTTGCCGGTCGATTTCCAGAAACCCTGTTACCTTACCCATATCTTCGTCCCCTACCCTCATGACCGCCTCATCCGCGGCCAATTGTCTGTCGTCAGTCCCGGCATTCCGGGCGGGTTGCTTCTCTTGACCGTCATTGGAACATATCCCCTGAAACTTCCGGGCGATCTCGACGGCCATCGGCCATCGGCGTGATCATCACGGATCATCGAGACGTTTCCGATATTCGCCACCTGCAATCAGCACGTGGCGAATATCCCGGTGCAATTCACTCGGCAGCGATGCCCATCCGGCTGCGCTCCATTTCCTCGAGCGCACGACGGTATTCCACAGGCATGACCTTACGGAACTTCGGGCGGTAGTCGGCCCAGCTGTCGAGGATCTGCTTGGCGCGGGTGGAGCCCGTATAGTGCAGATGGTTGGAGATCAGCTGGTAAAGGCGCTCCTCGTCATGGCGGGTCATGTCGCCCGAGACGTCGACGCGTCCCTTGTGCATGAGATCGCCGCCGTGATGATGCAGCTTCTCCAGCATGTCGTCCTCCTCCGGCACCGGCTCGAGTTCGACCATCGCCATATTGCAGCGGCTGGCGAAATCGCCGGTTTCGTCGAGCACATAGGCGACACCGCCGGACATGCCGGCTGCAAAGTTGCGGCCGGTCGCGCCGAGCACAACGACGACGCCGCCGGTCATGTATTCGCAGCCATGGTCGCCGACACCTTCGACAATGGCGATCGCTCCCGAGTTGCGGACGGCGAACCGTTCGCCCGCCACGCCGCGGAAGTAGCATTCGCCCTCGGTCGCGCCGTAAAGCACGGTGTTGCCGACGATGATCGAGTTCTCGGCGACGATCCGCGAATTTTCCGGCGGCCGGATGATGATCTTGCCGCCCGAAAGCCCCTTGCCGACATAGTCGTTGCCATCGCCGATCAGGTTGAAGGTGATGCCGCGCGCCAGGAAGGCGCCGAAGCTCTGACCCGCCGTGCCGCGTAGCGTCACATTGATCGTGTCTTCCTTCAGCCCGCGATGGCGGTAACGCTTGGCGACCTCGCCGGACAGCATCGCACCTGCCGAACGGTCGACGTTCTTGATGCCGACCTCGAAGGCGACGGGCGTCTTGTCGGTCAGCGCCGGCTCAGCCTGCGCAATCAGCGCGCGGTCGAGAATATCGTCGATCGGGTGCTGCTGCCGGCTCGTCCAGAAAGTCTCTTCCTTGGCGGCATCGACCTTGTGGAAGATGCGGCTGAAGTCGAGCCCCTTGGCCTTCCAATGCGCCAGCATCTCGTCCTTCTCCAGCAGCTCCGAGGCACCGATGATCTCGTCGAGCCGGGTGACCCCGAGCGAGGCGAGAATTTCGCGCACTTCGTTGGCAACGAAGAAGAAGTAATTGATGACGTGCTCCGGCGTGCCCTTGAAGCGCTTGCGCAGCACCGGATCCTGCGTCGCCACGCCGACCGGACAGGTGTTGAGATGGCACTTGCGCATCATGATGCAGCCGGCGGCGATCAGCGGCGCGGTGGCGAAGCCGAATTCGTCGGCGCCGAGCAGCGCCCCGATGATGACATCGCGGCCGGTCTTCAGGCCACCGTCCACCTGCAGTGCAATACGCGACCGCAGGCCGTTCAGCACCAGCGTCTGCTGGGTTTCGGCAAGGCCGATCTCCCAGGGGCTGCCGGCATGCTTGAGCGAGGTCAGCGGCGACGCACCCGTGCCGCCGTCGAAGCCGGCGACCGTAATATGGTCTGCGCGCGCCTTGGCGACGCCGGCCGCAACCGTGCCGACGCCGACTTCGGAGACCAGCTTGACCGAGACATCGGAGGTCGGGTTGACGTTCTTCAGATCGTAGATCAGCTGCGCCAGATCCTCGATCGAATAGATGTCGTGGTGCGGCGGCGGCGAGATCAGGCCGACGCCCGGCGTCGAGTGACGGGTCTTGGCGACCGTCGCATCGACCTTGTGACCGGGCAGCTGGCCGCCTTCGCCGGGCTTGGCGCCCTGCGCCACCTTGATCTGCAGCACGTCGGCGTTGACCAGGTATTCGGTCGTGACGCCGAAGCGGCCCGACGCGATCTGCTTGATCGCCGATCGTTCCGGGTTGCTCGAACCATCGGAGAGCGGCATGTAGCGGTCGGATTCCTCGCCGCCCTCGCCGGTGTTCGACTTGCCGCCGATCCGGTTCATGGCAATCGCCAGCGTCGTATGCGCCTCACGCGAGATCGAGCCGAAGGACATCGCCCCGGTCGAGAAGCGCTTGACGATATCGGCCGCCGGCTCGACCTCATCGATCGACACCGGCTTGCGACCGAGCGCCTCGGCGCTTTTGATGTTGAACAGCCCGCGGATCGTGTTCATCCGCAGCGCCGAATCGTTGACCATCTCGGAGAATTCGCGGTAGCGGTCCTCGGCATTGCCGCGCACGGCGTGCTGCAGGGCGGCAACCGCATCCGGCGTCCAGGCATGGCTTTCGCCGCGCATGCGGTAGGCGTATTCACCGCCGATATCGAGCGTCGTCGCCAGCAGCGGATCGGTGCCGAAGGCCGCGTTATGGCGCGCGACGGTCTCTTCGGCGATCGCCTCAAGGCCGATGCCTTCGATCATCGTCGCGGTGCCGAAGAAATACTTGTCAACAAGTTCCGACGACAGGCCGATCGCATCGAAGATCTGCGCGCCGCAATAGGACTGATAGGTCGAAATGCCCATCTTCGACATGACCTTGAGGATGCCTTTGCCGACCGCCTTGATGTAGCGGTAGACGACCTCGGAAGCAT
>Ga0102593_1001348_pt1 | contig 24424 bp, 28 predicted proteins | sample AraplaCol_mMS_r2_2_FD_76862 | JGI IMG/M metagenome (GOLD analysis project Ga0102593, IMG submission 76862) | Arabidopsis root microbial communities from North Carolina, USA - plate scrape MF_Col_mMS_r2 (SPADES assembly) (version 2) | ecosystem: Host-associated > Plants > Roots > Endosphere...
TCCTCCTTTTTTTTTTTTCGCTTCTTTTCACCTTTCAAAAAATTGCCCCCGTTTTTATTTTTTTTTTTTTTTTTAAAAAAAAAAAATCATTATTTACGGAGTAAGATATGAGGCATATTTGAATTCCGGAATGCTGGAATATAATAATCACAGTGCAGTAGTTTTATGAATTTCTGAAGGCGGAAGTGAAAAAAATCTGCGGTGGGGAGAGGGGAGCAGTTTGGGTTCCACAAAACTGGGGCAATCGAGGCCAAGCTACAAACTAGTTAGGCTACTCACGACCAGAGCGTCCTGGCAAATAAGAGTTCATAAGGTCAGTAACTACAATTACGGTAATTTTCGTGGCCTACCATGGACACACCAAGAAAGAATAGTCAGGACTAGTTCGGCGCGATCGGGGTGGGGCGCCGCTTAAGGAACAGGACGGATGTCTAGGGTGTAATCTGTTCACAAAATCTACTGTAAAACACTTACCCGGTCACTGCGAAATTCCCGGAAATGACACTGCCGACCGACTAGCTAGAGGCAGCCACACCGGGCAAAACACAACCATTCAGCCCTCTAATACCACGCGAGAGGGCACACATTAGGCAAGGAATCCATGATCAAGGAGAAAAGGAATGGAAAGAGTCGAAGACCGGCAGTCACCTACGCCAGATTGACAAAACACTGCCAGCCAGGTACACACAAGGCCTCTACAGACTCTTGTGTAGAAATCCGGGCTTACCTACTAACGCAATTGCGAACTAGACACTGCTAGCTATCAGCATATGCGAAGACCTTTCGCTTCCACGGTGATGACCTATGCGCCTATGGCAAACACGAGAGTGTAACCCATGTTTTGTTGGACTATCCGCAGCTGAGAGAACCAAGGCGAGAGCTCCGAGGGAAGGTCTGTGAAGCATTCAAACAACATGTCAACCTTGTTAGGGGGACCTGGCAAAGATGGAAGGGGTAAGATCAACATTATTTCAAGGGCTAAGACATTGGAAGCTGTCTTGGGCTTCGCCGATGCATCACATCGGTTTCAAAGCCGAACGCCACGAGGCAGCATGAAAAGAAAACGGCTGTGGAGCCACGAGAGGCCTCGGCGAGGCATCAAATTCGCATAGGAAGTGATGCATGGCACATATACGCATAGAGATGTATATAGTTACGGAATTCTGCATATTCTTGGCGATGTTGATTATAAACCCCACCAACTCGCGAGGGGTCAGGGTAAATGAAATAATAACCATCATCATTATCACTGTATAATGGCTCGCAAGGTTGCCGTGATGATACGGGAGATTGGAAACAGTTGATCTCGAGCTCTTTGTATAGCCACTGGTCTTTATAACACGGCATGCCCTTCTTACAACAGATATCTCAGGTGATCACGACGGTTATTCACACCCCATAGGGCTAGATAAACAGTAATGGGTATGCCGTAGAAACTAAATATCAGGCCACGCACCGTGGGTGGACTATGTTCCGAATTCCGACGTCTACATGAAACAAACAAACGCCGTCTAATATCCCCGTCCGTCACCCTGCTATGATATTTTACGAGTGTCACTTTCCTGCAATTGTTTTTCCGTTGTCTCTTGTTACTGCTACTGGATCCAAACCAGAGAGTAGGCCACAGTTTAACTATTGTACCATAGTAGCATGTTGCTTGATTTAAGGTTTGTCTGTTCAACTTCAACGCAACAGTCTCCATAAGAAACGCAAGTGGCTTCTACGTGTAAGATATCCAGGCTTAACGTACGATATCATATCATCCTTGTCCATGAGGCTCTTATGCTTAATATTCGCGCCCTGGTAAGAGAGGTCTTCGTCTTTCGGAACTCAAGCTCTTATTCCTGAACAATGTGGTGCATCATACCCTATCAAACTCTCAGACCCTTTTCAATGAGACATATATAGTCACGACAATATCAATTGAAGTAAACCAAGCATACACATGATACAGGAGGTAATACAACGGTTACCTGCGCCCCATAGTCCTCCACCGCCCAGAAGGATGCTGGAAAAGCAGACATTATGTGGATTTGATCATGGCGATTCCCATCTGGTAATATTCTGCTCATTCATATTATGGAAACTTCGAGGTATTTAGGGAACATACTAAAAGCGAACGTCTCTGAATTTATCCGACGGGGCTCCACGGCATCGGGATAAGAATTCTGCTTTGCATGGTCTGAGTGAGGTGAGCGGTCTTGTAAACTGTCTCAGCCCAGCCATCATGGCTCCACGACTTTTCGCGGCAGATCCGACGTTGCTCTAGATTAGCGAACTGCCAGAGTTGATGCACCGTGTTTAAGTCACCAATCTGTACGAACCATGCACCCACGCCCTCCATAACCTCACGACGTGATGAGAGACTACGACACCAGTGTGACTCCCATTCCAGGAGGTTTCCCGGATATAGAGTGTACGATCGAAGCTCAAACAGCCCACCGAGGCGGCGAGGCGGGGTCGTATGCCAGAATGAGAATTCCTGCATTAGGGATGTCTTCTTGCTCTTAATAAGGCTCTTGAGTTTGTTGTCGAACTCACGGAATCCTGGCTGTTCCGAGATCTTGTGAAGGGAGGAGTGGTATCCTTCGTACCGTTGGTATTCCCAGATATGAACTATTTGGGGAAAAGATGATCAGCCCAAATACTATATTTTCTACTTGAGTAGTTGAGTTGGAACTTACTAAAGGTATCATTGTCGCCCACTTGTGTCCGCCAACTTCCCACTAAGTTGACGCGATTCTCCTCAATATTCGCCATGCGAGGGTACCACTGGCCCACCAGATCCACATATTCATCGACCTTGTTGGGCTTGACGTCATGCATGACAATGGAGTGGACGTATTTACCGCGCGCCAGGACCTGCGAGGATGAGCGCGCCAATTCCTTGTCGAACTTTTGGCCTTTCACAGTGCCGTAGATTAGTGAGGACAGATGACCGCGTTCGGAGACGGCTTCGTGATGCCGATCTTCACCTAAAGGGACACAGAAAGAGTCAGCCCAAGGTCTTCTAGTAACCATCTCGGCGGCATATAAAATAGGTTGGATTCAATCATGATAGCCACAACTGCTCTTACTACTCATTCGCGGGAAAATGAGTGCGCTCTCACCTGGGCGGGGGTATTTAGAAGAAGAGGTAACAGTATTGGCAAACTTACTCTCTTGTTGTTCCTTTCTCAAACGAGCGAGGTTCTCGCGAAACTCCTTCTGTCGTCTAAGGAACTGTTCAGTCGATTCCACTGTGATATCTCTGATGGAAGGACAGTGATACGCAACGGATAACGAGCTAAATGATCGTAACAGCGAGGTAGCTGGACGGACAGCGCGTGGAGCCAGCATGATCGCTCGTGAAGGAGCAACAAGACACAACTATGAAAAAGCTAAAAGTTGCACGGGGAATAACTGTCTCCCAATTACTGTGCGGGTACTGTGAACGGCTCTGGTTGTCTGACTTGCTCCAAGTGTCTCCCAATCTTCCACTAGCATAAGGGTAATTATGACGTGGGCTGAAGTGTCTATGGTATCCAGCTTGCTACTGGCTCTGCTACAATAGGGCGGTCACCTTCGAGAATGATGATGTAGGCCTCTTTCAGACTGGATAACAGACATTGGGAAGGGGGATGTTAGGGCAACACACAGTATTCCTTTCTCCCGGGGGACTCATAAATATCAATCATCATGCAATGTAATAGAATTGTTTATTGGCAAAAAAAACGTCATATGCCGCCAATAACGGAGAAACTTGTCTGGGTTGTCTACACACTCTTTGCACCTTATTTTCGTTCGTGCATATATGCCCAGAATCCTCGTCGTCGTGATCTATACCCAATCGCCAAATCTAGAACGAGCGATAACCATGGATCACAATATACACTCTCAGCATGTTGGATGGCAAATAGTCAAATGTATGACGTAGCGGTCGCCAAAAAACCGCCCATGAGAACCCACCCGGCGAGCCGAGCGGGTCTTAGTCAGCAGACCCGCTCTCTGAACCAACTGTGGGCCTCACGTTGCATGCACGAATGAGATAGCAAGCAGTCTGAATTAGAAATTATGATGATTATTATTGTTATTATTATTATTATTTATTCCTCAGGCTTTTCACGACCTTAGGTCGTATGTAGCCCCCTAGCTAGTGTGCACTGCTCCATAGGATATGTACATTTGATAGCATCATCACATGCGCGGTCTTCGATTCAGATCTTCTTCCTCCTCACCCTTCATTGGCCAATCATCCCGTCTCCATTGCAAACGCGATGACGGTTTTGACAGTCTTGTCATGCTCTTCCATTCGGTTCACTCACGTCCTCTACAATCCCAGGTTTACCTCTTAGTATCTGCGACAGACTAACGAAGCTCGGACCGCGGCTTCACTCCGCGCACGACGTTGTTCATTCCACCGTGTGCATCGAAGCAAGAAATATGGGACTGTTTCACGCTCAATGCCACATTCGCACAAATCACCTTCGGCTTTGCCGATTCGATGAAGATATCCATTCAGCCTGGCATGTCCCGTGCGGAGTTGAGCTAGTATCGATGCTTTCTCCCGATCCAGATCATCATCATACAGCATCTTGGTGTGGGGTCCTGGGAGCGCCGAATCCAGCTGGCGTGTAAACTGACCAGTGGCCCACAGATGGAAGTTGTCCTTCTGGTGTTATTTAGCATTCGCCTGAGCCCATCGCAACGCTGACGCCCGGAGCTGGACTTGCGCCCAGGGTGGGGAGTTAACTTCGCAGCTCTCTTCCGTTGCTTCGCGTGCGAGGGCATGGGTCCATGTAGTATTTCGCAATCTTCGTCAGTTGGTGGCTGCAGGTTGACCTTAGCCCCCATATCCAACAGCTGGCCGACTACGTAGGTGATTCTAGTGATAAGAGCCTGTCCACCTTGAAGATGCGGCTTCGCGAGTGAAAGCAGGACCGCAGGAGTCCTCACAACTATCATAACCTGGATTTTATACGATGACATCTGGATACGAGGGAGCATTGTCCTGACATACGAGACAGCCTCCAGCACCATCCCTAGCTGTGCGTAATGGGCGTTGAGCGAGTCATCGTCACCGACCGTCCGGTGTGACGAGACGATGTCGACTTGGTTAAAGCGAACAACCAGCCCTGTTCCGACCAAACCATTACGGATGCTGACACTGGTGAACAACCACAGACGGGCATGACCGGCCTCGTGCAACTCGTGCATATCAGATTCAACAGTCACGATCAACTCCCTGAGAATCCGTTGACACGGGTCTAGAAGGAAGGGTCGAATGGCCCCCATGTCGGACAAACATTGTGTCCGTACTTCGACAGTATTTTGAACGGTGACAGGTACCTCCCATCCTGCATTGCGGCCGCTACTCGGCAGGGACAGAAAGGGTGGTCCTCTGGTAAGGCGTGTCATATGATTCAATGCTTCATGATATGGGCTCGAAGGCGTACGACCGTCGGTTTAATACCCGCTTCTGCCGCAGCGACGGCGAATGCTGTTTCGGAACACACTCAGGATCGCCTGAGACGCGACATAACTCCTCTATAGAGCCCCACACCGATGCTGCATAATCAATTTTCGATGTGACTGTGGAGGTGAAGAGCTCGCGAGCTACCAAAGGAGGTAATCGGTGCAGTCGTCTTAGTGCAAGGACGGCTTTCATTCCTTTATTCGCAGCCTTTCCGATGTATGATTTGAACCGTAACCCCTGGTCGAGTACCACGCCGTGAATCTTAGCTTCAGACACCGGTGTAACAGTCCGCTCCATCCACGTGTAACGGGACCGCGGGAAGTTGGCGCTGCCGCTGGTTCCTCGTGAAGTGGATGACGACGTCTTCTCCGCCTCGAAAGCCGCGCCAGACTGCGCCGCCCATTCTAACGCTCGTGGGATGACCTTCTGCTGGAGTATGGTTGTATTCGCCTCAGCAGACGATCCCACCGACCATCGTGTATAAACGTCAACAAAAGCGATTGATCCCTTTCTTCTGGTGAGAGAGATATCCACCAGATTTGCATTCGGGAATAGGAAGAGAATAGGAGAGAGCAGCGTGCCTTGCGGTAGTCCCGCATGCTCGATAGCTATTTCCTAGGATTGATACATATTCACGATGATCGACGCCCGTCGCGAGGAGCAGAAACCGTCAACCCATCGGATTAGGACTTCCGGGATTCTTCTTTCTCGCCGCCTCTACTGCAGACCCGTTGTATGCGCCCTTAACATCGAAGCCCGCCATACTGAGGACTTTGCCCTCACGCCACGCATCGTGTATCTTTTCTTTTAGGATGTTGAGCGCTTGCTCGCATTATCGCCTCTGGCGAGCCCCAAAATGATTTGGAGGCAGTAGTTGATGTTTTTTGACTAGGGCTGAGATTCTGCTAGCGGTGACTGCTTCTAATACCTTTCCAAGAGTCGCCAACAGCGAGATAGAGCGGTATGATTTTGGCAACGACGGGTCACGTCCGCTCTTGGGTATCACCACGATCTTAGCTACCTTCCAAGCGTTAGGAAAGTAGCTGAGTCGGAGTGACGCTTGGAAGATTTCAACAGCCCATTGTTTCACAGTAGGCCATGGGAGCGGTCCCCGTGACCATTAAGGAACAATATTGACATTGATTGAAGGTAGTATCTTGTTAATGAACTCTGTTCACCAGAAGCCCGCTCTGATATTGAGCAGCAGAATGAGGGAAACGACCAAGAACCTGAAATTTGCTTTTATGAAAACTTATACGCACACAATCCTCTTACAACAATCATCTTTTGCCATCCATAATGTGCATTGTGGAACCTTTTGGTATTAAATCAGCAAGTACCAGTTAACAGGAGTTGTTGAATTTGGCGTGTTAACCCAGTGACGAGTCTGATGGGTAGTCCACTTCTAGGACGTCACGTCCACCCCTCAACCTCATAAGCGTTATTGTGGCCATTACATTATCTTTATCGATTCGGGTTCTCTCCGGAAAAGGGCTCTGCTGGTCGTTGCATTCCCAGCGCACCCAGAATCCCCTCGGGCTCTGCCCGCATATATCTGTCTTCCCACCGATATATGTAGTGACCATAGCCAAAAGTTGTGTGTATGAAATATCTTCGTGGACATTAATGGGCGTCATAAATGTTCCAACTTCAAGCATAATTGGTATACTGTTGGTCATTGCGGCGTTCTAAAATATGCCTGCTGGGTGACCGATGGGAAACTTTGGGATTTGATAAGTTGTAAATTAATACTGGCCAACTGTAAACATGGACAGGTTGGAACTGGCAAAAGATACAAATAGCAGTTTGGTCATATATGTAACGATCCTTGTGAAAATGGAAATAGTACAGTAGAATTCGAAAACAGTTTCCCCTCTGGACACACATCGCTTGTTTCTCGGTTCGTACCCGAAACAGCGCTAGGCCTTATTGGGTCACCCGTAAACAACACCTGTATCACTGAAGTCCCGTTCAGTGTCGGTATTGGGTTTCAGTGTTCAAGAAACAATTGTATAATACCGTAATCATTCACAGAATGTTCTCGTAGAAGGGGAGGGGAGATCTGATGATGTGTCCTGTTCTACTGGGTTTCGTCGCTTTCTCTTTCTAAACTCTTCATCTATGTCAACCCGTAACGACGGTTGAACTGATCTTGTGGAGATACATTTGGTAGGCTAAGTTTAGGGTTTTCGTGTTACTCCATGGATTCAACACGCCACTGTCGTTCCGATTCGCTCACAACTTCTGCTGATGGCTAGTACCCACGATGATCTGCAGGCAGAACTTGGATCGGGTCAATTTGAGTGACACTCCATTCCACAACAACTTCTCTCAGCCCCAAGACCCGGAGTCTTGGGATCAAGATTCTCAGTATTCCCCTCCTACCCAGGATACTTTCGGAGCCCTTACGGTACACGGTCCAACTATAGCACCTCCCCATCCGTCCTCGAGTATGAGCCTAATGCCGCAATCCAAACCCGACCGAGCACTTTGCCACTGCTCCAAGAATCCGAGTGGGAGAAAGACAATGTCTACGACGAAGATCCGCCAAGCTGTATTCATTATTTCATAGAATGGCGTGTTACTCTTAACAACAAGGCTGTGGTGAAGGACACCGAGGAGGACATAGTGTTGGCCCCGAGCGCCTACTGGAATTTGGTGTAGAAGAGAAGCTACAAAAGGTTCTTCGAGAAAAAGTGTCACAAAAAAAGGATCAGGGTAGATGACACGGCGATTGTTGCCTCGGTCAATGACCCATCCCAACGCGATCTGACGTAGCGTTTCAACAAGACCGATATTGTCTGTTTTCAGACGTAGATATCATGGTAACAACGATCTCCTAGAATATAGCACATGATATAGTTGTTTGGCGGAATAAGCCATTACGTCATTGGCCACATCGCTGGTGGCGAATACAAACGGATGTCCGAGCAGTCACAGCATTGAGTATTCTTCAGATTACGCACGGATAATCGCTCCAAAATGGAATCAGGAAACAAGGAATCTGGCTGCGTAGTAAGAATTTTACATACTCTTCATCACTCAGAGTGCTAACCGTATTTCCTCAGCCACTCTCGGAGAGTGAAAAACGCCACTTCAGCACGTATGAAAAGCGACCTCATGAAGATCTACTTAAGCAACGATCTAAGGTATTTGATGTAATTTCATAAAGGAGATTCAGACTGACAGCCAGAAGGGACATACTTATTTCGACTCCGGCGATCTTGCACTTTCCGCCGCTCATCAAATGGCTGATGACGGCGCTATTCAAACAGGCAAAGCCCATGCCCAACGCGAGAACATTTCCCATCCTTATGCCCCGGTCCCTAATACCAGCAATGTTGATAAGGATGCCCTCAAGGATTTTTACAGGGGGAAGAGCGTGAGTCCTGAAAGAAAAAGCCCTCTACATCGGAGAACAGATATTGAGCATAACAGCTCAACATAAATGGAGGAGCAGGAAGAGACTGTATCACGTGTGGAAGAATAACACAGCTTTTGGTATTCAGTTAATGTCGAAGAAAAGCATCTGAGTTTAGTAAAATAGTATGCAGTAAACTAGCTAAATTATGACTTTTTCACCATTGTCAAGCAGTTTTAAAACGATTTAGGTACCCGGATATCCACTACCCTAGTCTCACGCTAGGGTGTTGCTGTGTTTTCTCAAAGGATGATGTTGGAATTGTATATTTTGTCAGTTCCATCAGACCCATAAATTCAAGAAAGGAAAACTTAGACTTTTTCTTGCCTTCTCTGGTTGCTTATGAAGGCCCATCAAATTGCTCACTGCTAGCTGGGCTCCTCGCACACCGTAATCCATACTAACGGTGGTCTCATCTGGTATTTCCACAAATTGGCCTACCACAGCGAGATTGGTCATGTTGTCCGGTATCACAGTGGGCCGGTCTCCACTAGTTCGAGGCAATAGCGATGCTGTCCTTCGTGGCATTACACATGGGATTGTGATGCAGTTGTCAAGGATTGGTTCCAAAGGGAAACCCAAGTGTCGTAGCAGTTCGGTCATTATTTCTTTTCCAGAACAAAAGAGCATCGGCTTTGTCACGAAATTTCCCTCACGCTCTGGGCCAAGAGCATAGCCCCAGAAGGTTTGCACATTGTCGGGTTGACAAGAGAAAAATGGCTGACGGGGTATGCAGACGCTGATATTCCAATTGCTGTGTATTAGAGATATCAAATATCCTATTCCAGGCTTGTCGCATGTCAATTTAACAAGGCGATCAAAGAACTCAGTATCCCTAAGCGTAACCGTAAATGTCTCCAACCTAGACACTGTAAGGCGACTGCAGAAATTGTACGGATCTCCAAAGCTCGGATACTTTGTTCCCAGATTCAGCCAAAGCGACCAGTTTTCATCTAGCTCATCTTCGGCTATCATTGTTTTAAGAGGTGGTGGGCTTTTGTTGGAGCCACTCAATGAGCCTGATGTGACAGATCCAAGAGTGACGATAACAATATCATCGGGACGGACATTTAACGTTTCCTGGGAGCTGTTGTGCATTACACTAATCGCTGAAACAGTTTCTGCGCCACGGTCTGATTGTGTTACAATATCCGTGACCTTGGTGCACAGTCGAAAGTCCACTCCTCGGTTTTGGAGAAATTGGATTATTGGAATGATAACTGATTCAAATTGGTTGAATTGAATGCAATCCAAGGGGGTTTTAGTGTTTAGCTTTCGAAATTCGTGGAAGTATCTTCGAAGACATCGGCGGAATTCGGCAGCACTGTGCCACGGCTGGAAGGCAAATCTAATAGTTCATCTTTAGCATTGATGCGGTCGCTTTCTTTTCTTTTCATCAGGCAGCTTACATAGTAGAGAAAACAATCCAAAATATGCTGTCGAAAAAGGATTTGTTGAAAAGCTGATCAATTTGCTTTCTGGTCAGCCTTTCCTCAGATCGCAACATGAGCATCGTCAATTTCATTCGATCTCGAAGGCCCAGGCCGAGTTTTCCGATTTCAATTCTTTTCGGTCCATCATCTCCTTGAGCCAATATATGTGTGATGGGAACGTCTTGACAGCCTTCATCGTCATGCAAGTTTTCGATATCTTCTTTGACTGTCCTTCCGGATCCGCAGCCGGAAGGCACCAGGGCAAGCAGCTTTCCCATGCAAACGTCATTAAAACTTGGCAAGCATCCAGGCCGATGATCGTATCCATTTAGTGGATCACCAGTACTAGTTATGCCGTCTCCAGGGGTGCTTTGAGACTCGAGTATGTGGATTTGAGAGGCAGGCACATTGGCATCCGAAATCAAATGAACTGCCGCCGCCAATGACGCAATACTGCTCCCTAGTATCCAAGCGTCAACCTCGTTAGGCGACCGATGGGCTTGCACTAGGGCGGTTTTATTTTGTTGGACCATCATAGATCCCTGGTAGCCTGGTAGTATTAAAGTGCTCAAACCATGAAGACTTGATCTTGATATTGTTTCGGAGATCCCGCCATGTTCTGGTCCATCTAGTTGTGGTGGGGTTGCAGTTTGATCAATCAGGTGACCCTCAGTTCTCTTCTGCCATGATTGTGGTCGCCAGGTGGCGCCTGTCTACAACTACAGTAGAATTCGAAACCCCCCCGCCCCCTCCGAGGCTGATTTATTATATACGGCTTCGATTAAAGAATACGGCGTCAGCGTCAGCGTCAGCGTAAGCGCAGTATAATGGCTAGAAGTCTACAACCCACGGGAATGGTGACGAATCGATTCTATGAGATTGTTTCGTTTGAACACGTGTAATTTTCTGTTTGTAAAGCAAATGAGCTCTTATGGCTAAGCGAAGTGTTGCTTAATGCCATTTTCGATTTATGGCCGAGAGAGCGTGTGTTTTAGGAGGTACAGTAAACTGTTTTCGAATTCTACTGTATGTACCAAAGTTTGTGGAGAATTTTCTCTCCGTTGATGTGTAGGCAGTAGACTCGCTCGTGTGTAGTGCCATGATCATAGCTCTAGTATTAAGGATCACTGCAGCTACGATTCTGACAACGCTATGTAGACACACCCAAGGCACAGTCACGGTACTATTGTTAGTTGTATCATTCCTTTCTAAGACACGGATTTAAATTGTGGGCGTAACAGAGACAATCAATCAGCAAGCAAACAAATCTCCACTCAGGAGAGCTTATTCTTGTCATTATTCCGAATATTCGATTGTCAGGCCTGCGTGCCGGAAATGACCTTCAGCACCACCCCTTTTTGCTCCAACCGCTTCAATGCACCAATCAAGAAAATGATCAAATCCTTGGCTGCGGTTTTCCACATAATAGCACCAACTATGTCTGATAAAGCTTTTTAGCCGAGAAAAAAGTTCCCCGATTGGGTTGAGGTCCGACGAATAGGGAGGTAGATAAATCAACTTGACACCAGCATTAGCACACATCTGCGCAATACGTTCAGAGTGGTGAAAGGATGCGTTATCCATGACCAGAACGGATTTCGGCTCCGGCCATTTTCCACAGTTCCGAAGGAGCTGGTCCAGGAAGTCCTCGAATACACCGGCATCCATCGAACCACGGAAAACGCGGGAAAGCACGATACCATCTTGGGCATACGCGGGGAGTATTTAATACCGTTCATCACGGTGAAACTGCGATACTTGGAACGGGGACAACACCAAGTGGTGACCAACCGGTTCTTCTGAATCCGATTCGTTTATCACAACCAGACTCGTCAACATAGACTAGGTGGTACGACTCAAATTCTGAGAAATTATGAAGTTAGAATTCTCGCAATTCTGCATTTTGTTCCTTGGCGCTTTGGTCAATGGACTTTTTGGACCAGCCTGTTACTATTAGAGCTTTTCTAATACTTGACGTTGTTGCAAGAATCCGAAATTTATCCCATATGAATAATACCATTTTGTCGAGGTAGAGACCCGGTTTTCGAGCAGATGAACGCAAAGAGCGTCAAGCATCGGTGGTGTTATGGTTCGTCTTCAACCGACATGATTTGAATGGCCATGGACTTTTCCGAATAACGGCAAGTTCCTGCGGATATTCTTGATCGTTCGATCGCTGCATTCGGCTGCATCAGCCATTCGAGGTGTGGTTAGTGACTGGCTCTTTATCATATTATGAATGAACTGTAGTTTCGATGGGGATAGTCTCGGTGCCATATCTATTGGACGTGAGTTCTCAGGATCAGCAAATATGGATGACTGCGAAAGGATGGGGATGCTAGGAACTGGATGGAGGGGAATGGAGAGGCAGTGTATCAAGATTTCGTGTAACGTAAAATATAACACGTAATGCGATCGTCCCGGTATTAAATCAGACTTATTCTTAGAAACTGATTATTTACATCTATATCCATATTTAGACTAGTGCGGTTTCGGGTACGAACCGAGAAACAAGCGATGTGTGTCCAGAGGGGAAACTGTTTTCGAATTCTACTGTACCATCCCATGGAATATGTAATCTGTCTGAATTGATAACTTGCCCCTGCCCATACAATTTAATAAGGGTCGGATAAACTAACTAATTACAACATATAGCTTCTTGGCATTCAGAGAATATATAACCCATATAGTAGTGATTCACCACCCAATTCCCACCAATTCCCAGCGACATAGAACCTTCTAGGAGTTCCATGCCTCTAATTTTAGCCTCTTGTACCCGTCTTAACAATCTATTGGTATTATTACACGTAGAAACAAAACGTGTTATTTTCCTACATCATGTGATTAGGGTTTGAAATAGCGTCTCTGTTGTCTCCATTATGGAAGGCGAACCTGGGCGGGTCTGTAAGCTTTCGGGTATATTGGAAAGGCCGGATATCAAAACAGCTACTGTGTTAAAAATTTGGCCCGGTTCGATTAGCCCTCGACTGGATGGTGTATCAAGGGCCTGGTTTAGGGACATATTGCGCCAGTGATGAGTGTCCGTCAATATCAGAGGTAGGTCCCCGCATTCGCTGACCTCAATAACATGCGCAAACACGAGAACTAGCTGTGCGAGCCCAGTGACCATGTTCAGGAACCCTAGTAGGAGTTCATAGTTCTCGGCGTTGGCTCTTCCGTATAGGGCAGTGACAGCGACCGGCAAAGATGCTTTTTCGAGCTTGGTGTGACTAAAATATTCGGCGTAAGAAGTTGCTCCTCGGATGTCAATGTTCATTCCGTGGAAAATCATCTGCGCAGAATTAGTTACTCGCCAAGTCTCAATCACGATAGGTTCCACTTGGTCAGCAGATGTCTGTTGCGCGAGGCCCTGACCCGGATAAAGATTTCTATCCAGTTTCCTGGAAGCTTGTAGGGCAAGCCCTACAATAATATTCACAGTATCTCCATATGCTGGATGGTTGTCATGGACAATATTTCGGTAATTGATTGTCCTTTGTAGGTATGTGACACCGTATCCCCGAAGTGGATGTCTCTCGGCTGCAATGTCCCTGTTTAATAGATTGTCTTCCTCCTCTGGTGTACAGGATAGAATGACAGACATCTCACTATCATGTAGACGAATTTCAGGCCCAATTGTGGTAGTGTCATCATCCCAGGAAACAGATCCAGAGTCGTATTCACCAGGCTGGTACCAAAGAATGTGAACCTGTGCTGCTTCACGTACCCCAAAACTGACCACCTGTGATCCGTCTTGCGTTTCAATGACCACCGACAAGCCAAGAATGAAGTGTGCCCATATAATGATCACGATACATCCGGTCTGGTTGGAGACTGTGATTATCCTATCCTCCGGAAGACTCTGGGCGAGGTACAAAAAGTCCATTGCACCTGCAAGGAGGGCTGGGGGAAGTATGGTATAATTTCGATGAAAGTAGTAGTCAGGCATGACCTGTTTGATCCTGAACTCAACTTCCTCCCGGTACGTGGACCATTGGAATGCAGCTGCCTGACTGCTACAAGCCATCAAGGTGTTCATAACGCCGTCAAATCCGGGATCAGGAGTAGAACTGGGAATTTTCGCTGTCAACCGCATGGTGATACATTTTGAAATCATTCTTGCAAGTGAAGCGGGAGCGTGAAAGTACGATAGCATCGAAAGTGTGACGACAGTGGCAAAGTATTTCTGTTCCTGAAACGCGCGCAGCATTGTCGGCCCAATGCCCTCAGCAAGATCAACCTCCGAGCGGCGGCACAACGGCGTGTACTTTTGAATATTGACTTGGCCTTTAAATTCCTGTTCCAAAGCCGTGGAGATTCTGCCTCGACCAAAGATTACGGCAAGGTCCTCCTCCACCACGATGTCTGATCCGGACTGCCGAAACTCTCGCGCAAAATTTACAAGTCGTGATACTCCAGTGTTGACCAAACGGTCTACTGGAAGGAACTTGGTGAGCTCCACAGACAGCTGAAATCCGTTGTACCCTGGCATTTTGGAGAAGTGGCGCTCCTGTGGACGTAGTAGGAAATATGCACGATGAAGGTAACAGATGATGACAATAAATATAAGTGCACAATTAGGCTCAATGCAAGGCGATGACCATAGCGAAAGAGGGGTTAGATTGCAAACAAGTTGAATTCGTCGGTCGACCGTCTGAACGCACCTAGCAGGGATACTGCATATTTCGTCGGCCATCACCGCATTTATTGGCTTGCAAGGTCGTCAATAATCACGCGGTCTGTGCCTCTTCCTTTCACCTTGGCCAAGCGTCTGTCGTACCTAAAGTTGCTAGGCTCTGTATTGGATTACATTCTCCTTCGTTCGGAAGTGACTATCTAGCTGGTAAGGCTGTTAGATCGATGCTCTTCACGACCATAGCGATAAGCCCAGGTTTGAGATTAAACAGGTTTTTTATTACTGTAAGATGAATACAACACTCTGTAACATATCAGGGACAATAAAAGCTTTGATATAGTAAGTCTTAGGGCCATGTTGTTACGGTCTTTCTTCCATGAAGCTATGTATTCCCAGCTGACATAGGATCCCTGGAGAAGCGGCAGTTATTCTCCAGCTGGTACGATATTTCTTGCACTCAGCTGAACCCCCTCTTTTATTCAGCTGAATCTTTCTTACGCGTCCCCTCGTCTTCTTCCAATAAGAGCGATTGTGGACTCGTAGAACCCTCAAGGAGGCTATATGGAGGGCTGTGTTAAATAGAGTATCTTCTTCTGGTTCTTGAGCGTTCCTCAAGAAACAGCCTTGTCGCAATTTGACTTGATATCCTCTTTCTTACCTGACTGACAGGCCCAGGCCCCCTAGCCTACAAGTAGGTTTTATCTTTACACATGTTGTGTAGCCAGCCATACATAACTTTAATAACACTCTGCAAGGGGACTGAATGTGTGTTACCTGGAGGGTGAATGGGGGTGTTGGAGGGTGCTGTAAGTAATCATAATACATAAACTTACAGCTCTGTTCCGTTTGAAAATTACTGTATGATATTGAAACATATCTCGAAATACAGGATTAACCATATCTGGAAAAAGACGTTATGTAATCAGGGTTTGAAAGAGTTTCTCTTTCTCTCCAACATGGAAGGCGAAGCTGGGTGGGACTGTACCACATCAATTAATGATCTGCGCTGGAGCATTGGCAGTGGGGCCCCAGAGAGCAAAAACTGTCATCAGCGTAGAAGCTCTTTTCGCTATCGACTGTATCCGAGTATAAGAAAAGGGGCAGCTATCCAGATGCCCCGATAAAATGCTCCTAAGCGAGACCATTATGACCATATGACCTCGTTAAGTATACAGAAATGAATACTCTAACCGAGATTAAAGACCTTGCCCCTGCTTCTCTGATGATTTAAGCATATTTGCTTCATAAATTTCGTTATTGCTACATCTGAGGCCCCATGTAATCCAGTAATTCAAGATCCATGGATACCAGATATTACGTACTCGAAGAAAACGAAAGTAGTTATTAAAATACCTATCCATTACTTTTAGAAGCATCGACGAAACCCTTGGTGCTTAATTGGCTATATTTTTTATTGAAAGGGGTCGGTTTTTTCCCCTTTGTTTCCAAGGTACCTGGTTCTTGTAATAGAATATTCAAGATAAAGAAGCAAATGGTTATGTACAAAATTCTTTGAAGTATTGGTTCCGACCCTCTTGAGAAGGGTATGGCTGGCCGTGGATGTCAGATTAGGGAATGGCCTAAATCGTGACCGTTGTTTGTTTAACACTAGCATATACCTCCGCAGGTTCGACCCGCTGTTGAACATCGCCTATCCTTTTCCGGAGCCCTCGGCGTAGGTCTTGGAGTCTAGGGCAGTCCAGTAAATAATGCGTTGCCCTCTCTAGCTCCCGGCAAACATACCGCCGTCGTCTCAGAAGGAGATACTGCATTGCAGTGAATCTTAAAGCGGCTTGACCAATACAAACTGGCTACCTTTCTTATTGTTCAACGCCAAGCCCTTAATGCTGATTTTTTATCGAAAGAGTAGCATTAAGTTGAGGTCCGCCAAAATTGGGAATTTTGAGATGAATTATCATTTTCTACCAAATTGTATGATGACACTATTGAGTTTGAACGAGAAGTTTGACAATGAATCGAGTCTTGGTAGGGGTGATTAAATCTGATAAAAGCACTACAGTATTTTGACGAATGGCCGAACCATCACATCTACGCTGCCGCTCTCATTTAGGGATGCTACTGTAGCAAACGAACAATCTGTGTTACAGTGACTACAATTTGAGTTTCAATACAGTAATCAGGGCTTTCCTCAAACCCTTCACAAGGATGGGTGGCATGTCGCATTGTCTTTTTTGGTACCGTCGTATCCGTAGTGCCAATCAAAAAGGTGTTTGTTCGAAATTGTCTTTGTCAGGCTCAAAACTCAGTTGACGTACTCGCAATTTTGACTCCGCTGATGTTTAAGAATCGAAGCGAAGTAGCCCAATGTGTTCAAACAAGCGTAGCAATGAATATCATTTTACAGTTTTTACAATCGAACCCTAGACCACTGTATTAAACTTCTTTCATGTACGATGGATTGCAAGTGAGAAATCTTCTTTGCCACGAAATAGAAGCGAACAGTGCGGTATACAATAGTCATGTTTGGAATTTCAGCCATAAATCATACTGTACTGTGCAGATACACCCAGAATCATCGGGACATTGGTGCTGACTGCAGTATCAAACCCGACACAGATGGGTGAATTGGGAGGTTGTTTGGAAGGCTCTTAATAGATGTGCTGAGAATGCAACAGATGCCGTGGCGGCAATAATATGCATAGCCACCAAGCTGAGATGAGAATGAACGAAGAACCCGAGGCGCTCAGGCAGGTTCATTGTATAGCAAATGGCCCCCGAAAGCCACATCATATGAAGCTTCACATATTCGGCTGCCATATCATAGCGGCATGCTGTTGGCTGTAGTATTGCGTAGATCGCAGGGAGCATTGCAATTGCGCACAAAAGACAGCATGCTGCGATGGAATCGCGGCGCATATAAGAGAACTGAACGAAGGAGCTGAACCATACGGACAGGAAAGTCATAATAAATAGCAGTGTAAGCTCAAGCAGCGGTGTGTGGAAGAATTGAAAATGCAGAAATGGAACTGAAGAAGCCCATATCATGAATATGACGCAAGCATGGGACGTCTCCTGACTCTCGCCAATATCGGTCGGACTAAGCAAAGATAGCAAATATACGGCCATCAATCCACACAGAAAGCAAAGAATAGCAATGACATCTAATCCTGCCATGACGGCCTGTGTCAACGGACGATTAAAATATTCAATGATCAGGCGCAAAGTTAGGAGCGCAAGTATTGCGCTGGTAATAACATGGACCAAAGACTTGAATGCATGTTTTGGGAATCGTGTTAGCTGTAGTTCAGCCATTTTGGAAAATTTGTGTCCGATGATAGAAACCGGTGATGAGAATGTAATTAACCTTATAGTCGAAGGCTTACTACCTCTAGGCACAAATTCAACAGACAGGTTCAACGAGCCAGCCAGACTAAGCATCCTATCGTTGAAAACGAGGAAGCAAAATGAGGAGTAATAAACTTATCAGCCAGTTGAACATAGAGCACCAAATAAGAAAATAACTCCTTATGCTATCACATATTAGTATATCCTAATCAGTGACCCTTTGTAGACTACAGCTGAGAATGCATACTTTGACTAGGAAAATTGCCGTAGTATGCGCCACGTTAGTGGCGACTAGCTCCGCTAAAAGTGGCCATCAATATGGATACTTGAATCTATACAACCATTGTCCGATGGCTCTCTATATTGAAGGTTATCAAGACAAGCCGGAACCTTATATGAGAATCGAGTTACAACCACTCGCAAACTTTTCAATGCCACTAAGAGAGACCTTCAATGGCTTTGGTAACTCAATCAAGGTCGCTACATCACAGGGGAGTTTGGATATTCTTCAAATAGAGTACAGCGCATGCTTTGAGCCTAAGAGCACATGCGAGCCCCCAGAGCAGAATTATTATGACATATCGAAAATAAATGGTGATCCTTTGTTGGATCAAGGGACCAAAATCGTACCGTCCTTTCAAGTCTGTCCCAAAATTGAGTGTGCAGCTGGAAACCGCCATTGCCCGAATGTATATTACCATCCACTCGACAATTGGGCGGTTAAGGAATGTGACAGCAAATCCGATATGGACGTTCATTTTGGGGGACTTTAGATAATTAATGTGAGAGCATGTCTTTTACCCTACAGTGCTTTGAAGTACAATACCGTACCTGTAAGATAAAATGGCTCAAAAATATAGAAAGGGAGCACAGAATTGTCAAGAAGACTTTCAATGGCTTTTAAAATCCAATAGAATACATTAACTTTGATGCAGGATTTTGCTTGGCTAGCTCTGTTACCTTATCCTGCAGGTGCTACTGTACTGTAATAATACCGCCTATGTAACCCTCAACTTAAATAGGTACGAAACTATAAATATCATGCATTTATTCAGATCTCCATAATTTTTCACCGCATGTAAGTCCAATACGACATTCCTGATGAGGTACAGGGTTTCCATTGCGTAGTACTCTTTCTATGTTTTGCTGTAGTCCTCTAAGGGGACTTGGAACTGACCAAAATATTATATTCAAAAAAATTACTGTATCATTGATTAGTTTTACGCCTTTTCGATGGGCCCACATTAGGTGTAATTTGTCTACGCTTAGGATGAGCAGGACACCAACACAGTCGTTGCGGGTGCCAGGTTTGCTTATGATCCGATCTGCCGAATGAAGCCTCGACCCCCTGAAATTTGAGAATCTTGGAGACTGTAGTAGGAAATCCATTAATCCTTTCACTTGAAGTTTTACTTTTGATAGACAAGGTAAATTCTTCCAGTAGGCTCGAAACTGTGAACTGAACACGTTTGCGGTAGTAAGCGCATACGGTGCATCCCTGGTGGTTGGTGACTGAGCCGAAATTGGCACCGGTTACCATAGCAAAGCTAGGATCCTGATACTCTCTTTTCACCGCATCCAACGTGCTTTCAAGGCCACCTTTCATGAGAATAGATCCAGTGCATAGAATTCCTCGATCCGTGTGGACTGGCTCCGTATCGAGCTCAAAGAAGAATAGACGTGAAATGATCATTTGGCACAGTCGGTTGGGAATAGAATATGGCAGGGATACTAGATCCTTGATGCTAATGACACTATCAAGCTGCGGTAGCCCGTCCTCTAGATGGAGATCAAGCCTGAACACGTTTTCCCGGGCCCCACGAGGAAGATTATCATATGCGTCTTGGAATCCTTCATACCCGTCAACCGCAGGACCGTGAATAAAAGCATGAAGTGCACGGTGAATGAACCCCTGCCGCTGTGATCCCTTGGGGGTAAGAGAAAATCCCGTTCCAACACTGACAACCAGGCTAGGCTCAACATTAGTAGGCCACATGTCTCTCGTCTCTCGTATGGCAACTTGGAGGGGACAATTTGCTCGGACACCAGCGTCCTGAAGTAATCCAATTCCAGGAATAAACATCGGCTGGAAATATCTACTGTTCAATTAGCGTGGGTGTTATATTCTTCTCTCAATACGACCATACCCGAGCGCGGCAATACTAGATCTCGTACTGGAATGTGTCAGTAACAGATTTTGGACATTTTTTAGGTACATACGCTTGCCATAATAGCGGTTCCTCCCCTGGAGGAATGATCGTTGTGTAGGATCTCCGATAGCCATCGTGACAAATGTGACGATAGTTAGTTAGCAAACAAAGCTTGCCGTTTTCATCTACCTTGCTTGCCGTTATTGCCACACCGCCGCTTGCTTGTCTGGTTGGTGGAGATTGAAATAAATAACGAGAGTCTCCAAAGGCTTTCTTCAGAGCGGTATCTAATGCACTAGAGTCATATTGCGCATCTTCTAGCCAGAATCTAAACATATCCCAAGCCTTTCCAACAAAAGTCAATCGCCGAGGCTGGGGTGGGAATATCTCCTCCGCAAACGTTGTGAATCGCGATATTGCGTCGGAGACCTTCCGCTGATCGTAGAAAACGTCTATGGCAATAAGGGCACCTGTTGCGGGTTAACGAAGGAATTACAGCATACCGAGCTATCTGGTTACCATACCTGCGCTAGTGCCTACCGTTAAATTAGGAATTTGCCAAAGGGGCAATGGCATTCGCCTTTCTAGCTCTTGTAGGAAACGGAGCGTGATAATTCCACGTATGCCACCACCGTCAAGCGCAAAAACGATTGGGAACACAGTTGGTGGGGGACAATGTACAATGTAATTCAAGCTTCGGTGGCACAAATAGCAGTTACGTTGGTGGAATGAATGGTCCGGAATCCGCATATTAATGCCCCATAAGCGAGCACAGTTATAGCACAAGGAGTGTCCGCACGGAAGAATGACATCCGGTCCTCGAATCAAGCAGCTGAAACAAGTCGAATTCGTCTTCAACTGTCTCCAGGTGGAGAGCTGCGAATGGAGATAGGACCGTCGTTGCTCTAGTGAGGAGGATACTGCCAATGTGGCCCATGACTGACAGAAATAACGAAGAATTTCTTGGCAAAGATATTGAGCATGCTCCGGAAAACTCTCAGTCCATGCATCAAAGCAAATTTGATGGTAATGGGATAAAAACACCTGCTCTGGTCGGAATACTACAGTCTGTCAGTTCAGAACCAAATTTGGCAGAGTAGCTCACGAACAATGCATATTTGGAGGGTATGCGTCCATTAACAAGGCGTTTGCGATGAAATGAGCTTGTGTCTCCTGTGACAGTGCGGTCTTAGTTGATGAGATGAATTGCCGCAAATGTCTCATCGCGCCCGCAGGGACGGGATTTTCCTCCCGGGCAGCGTGGACCGGCGAGAAAATTGTATCCGGCTGTTGTGTGATGTGAAGTAACGCTTTTTTTAGTAGAGACTCGAGATGAATCATAGAAAACAGCTCCTTTTCCGCATCATGAAGATCAAGGCCCGCCTGTGCATCATCAAAGAATATTGATTGGAGAGGCTGGAACCTCGCACACGGAGACAAAGATTGACGGCCTGTTAGGTCAAGAGTGACCAGGCCAGATATCATCTTCTCCAGCAAAGAGGACTGTAACTGATAGTCTAAAACCGTCGGTTTAGCTGCCCGCTCATTTTTGGTCATGACGAGAACTAATACTGGTCGTGCTGCGAATGGCTCATAGCGGTGCGCAATATCAGTCAACCATGACCATAGTATCTTTTGAACTTCATCTATTCCCCCTAAGTCATCAACAAACATATATATCGTGTGAACAAAAGGACATATTGCACAGCTCAAAATTTTGTTTCTAGTTGCATCGTATGATTGATTCTCGACACACCGTATATGCCTTGCAGATGCCGGAGAAGTTTTCAACGAGCGCGGAGAGACATGATGATTTCCTTCAAATACTAGTATGGGTCGAGGGGTATCACTACTATGTGCAATCATATGAAGTTTTAAGATACCAGGAGAGCAGCGCCTTTGGGTGTTACTATGCGGAAATATCGATTTCAGTGCCGTCGACTTTGTAGCCCCTCCAAGGAATAGAGAGGTAGCCGGGCGCTGATTCAACGGGTCATCCAGAAGTTCTCTCAGCTCACGGAGTCGGCCATGGTCTACAAGTGTCCAGCCATCACTGTTAGAGCGCAGCTCTAGCCATGTAGACATAGTACCAAGATTATTCGCTCTTCACGTCGTATCCCTATAATGTATAATCACCGCAAGCGTACGTGATCCGAGTTGGAACTGGCTTGTGAATTTAAGAGCTCAATTTGTATTACGAAAGAATGAGTGGCTGTGAATTAATCATTAAACTCTCAAGGCGTTAATTTAGGACCCAGAAATGAACAACATCCTAGAAAATACGCAGTGGGCGCCCCGGTGATTCACAACATGAAGGACCGTGAATCAAGGATTAATTTGCTGACGACTATTGGTTCATTAATGGCAGGCCTGGATTTGGTGTAGAAAGCGTGGACTCACGAAGAACGATACCCATGGCCTGGAAAAACTCTATTGCCGGCTCTTGTGTTGTTGGATGTGATGAATCTGGTGAATAACTTCTTTCTTCCTCGTGTACAGGACTTTCATTATTACTAGATAACATAAATCCACTTGTATCCGATGAAAATGGCGGCGAGAGTGATGATGGTGCAATAACCGGAGATTGTGAGTGATTCAATTCCGGGGACATAGATGAACGTATGCTATGTTCAATATTTTCGCCTATGTCAGACTCGACATCACGGCGATAGAGTAAACTGTTTGATACCTGCGGTGTACCGGGGGATTCTCTGATCCCTTTCAAACTAGGAGCATCTGCTTGACGGTTCAATCTTTTCGGGGCCTGCTGTCGAGAGGTGTGTTGGCGGAAAGATTTAGGTCTCCAACCCCATTTCATTCGGTTGAATATGCCGCGAACCGATTCTGCGGAACGCTCTTTTGGAAACTTGGATTTCCAACTTTTAGAAATAGAATTCCATGATGGATCTTTTTGGGGATCATCGAGATATGCTTCTAGTATTCCTAGAAGGTACTCATATTCCTCGTCGTCCCATTTCATTTTGTTGGCCCGATGAACAAAGAAGGAAGTCAAATGCGGAGACGACGCTACTGAACTCCATCAGAAAGCCTTTGGGTATTAAATAAACCCTTGCACTACATTCGGCCTCATGGAGAGCTACAAGTGCTCAAAAAGAATTTTAATTCCTTTCCTGGAAAATTGAAATTGAATTACTAACAGGGTAAGGGAGCCGCGGTCGACTTTGTTGAACAGCGATGCAGGGATCTAAAACACCAATCGGATAGTCCATCACACCAACAGCGCGTAAAGATCCCTAATGGGCAGCTCATTCCGATCACAACAATCAAATATCCTAGCCAATCTTGGCAGCTTGTGAAAGTGAGGGGTCGCTTCTCTTGCGTTGAAGGGCTGGCTATGGCTACTACTCCACGCCCCCGTTCTTTGAACGGCAAGAGAAAAGTTATACTCTTGACACAAGCGCCAGCTGTTCATTACTCCGAAATGGAATCCCACAAACACATCGAAAAGCTTCATTCTACCGTCATTCTCCTTCATCTTCTGGATTCCCAGTTGCGAACTCACGATGACCTGGTAAGCTCTGAGGCGGTGCTTTAGTGGTTAATGGATTTCAGGGAGGCCTGACAATATGCAACAGCACCGATTTTTGAAGCCTGATCATGCAAGATGCATGGCGATAATGCATTGCTACCGGGACTTATGTATACGGCTACTGATAGTGATACAACGTGTTCGGCGGTCTCTTAAATTGGACCCCCATACTCTGACAGTGTTAGCGCGCCTCGGACTTGATTCAGTTGAGCCAATGACAACCCCATCGCATCAACGACAGAATTTCATTGAAGATCAACCTGTCCAACCAGAGCCACACCAGCCACCAGTTTACAGTTCGCAACGTGTGCCATCACTAAGGCCATCGGCCTCAGATCTTGAAATACCACGGATTTCGAACCCTCCAGAGTCAAATCTTCTACATGATCAGAACCAGACACGTCAGTATTTGACGGAACAAGGCTACCCTTCCAAACGACCATATGAAAGTAACGTACATCTGGACCAAACTG
>Ga0102593_1001349_pt1 | contig 24423 bp, 21 predicted proteins | sample AraplaCol_mMS_r2_2_FD_76862 | JGI IMG/M metagenome (GOLD analysis project Ga0102593, IMG submission 76862) | Arabidopsis root microbial communities from North Carolina, USA - plate scrape MF_Col_mMS_r2 (SPADES assembly) (version 2) | ecosystem: Host-associated > Plants > Roots > Endosphere...
AGAAGGGTGTTGGTCGACGCCGCGAGCACCGACCCGCAGATCAGCAACAGAGCGCAGGTGACGAGCATCGGCTTGGCGCCGTACATGTCGCCGAGCCGGCCGAACAACGGGGTGGCCACCGCCGCGGTGAGCAGCGTCGCGGTGACGGCCCACGACGCGTCGGAGGCGCTCGCGTTCAGCAGCTTCGGCAGCTCGGGGAGCAGCGGGATGATCAGGGTCTGCATCAGGGACACACCGATGCCGGCCGCGGCCAGCACGGCGACCAGGATGCCGGGGTGCGCCGTGGCCGGCGGCGCCTTCACCGTCAGGCCAACGCCCGCAACGCGGGCAGTAACAGCGCCAGGGCGCGGCCACGGTGTGACGCGGCGTCCTTCTCGGCCGGGCTCAGTTCAGCGGCCGATCGCTGCGAGCCTTCCGGAACGAAGATCGGGTCGTAGCCGAAGCCTCCGTCGCCGCGCGGTGCGTCCGCGATGCGACCTGACCACTCCCCCCGCACGACGCTCTCCCCCGCCGGGGACACCAGCGCGCACGCCGAGACGAACGACGCGCCGCGCCGGTCGGCGGGAACGTCGCGCAGCTGACCGAGCAGCAGTTCCAGATTGGCGACGTCGTCACCGTGGGCGCCAGCCCACCGCGCCGAGAGCACCCCGGGCATGCCGTTGAGCGCGTCGACCGCCAGGCCCGAGTCGTCGGCGACGGCGGCGATTCCGCTGGCCGCGTACGCGTCGCGCGCCTTGGCCAGTGCGTTGTCCTCGAACGTGGCACCCGTCTCGGGTGCCTCCGGAAACTCCTCGACGTCGTCGAGGGACAGCAGCCGCAGACCGGACACGCCTGCGTCGTCGAGCACACGGCGCAGTTCGGCGAGCTTCTTCGGGCTGCGGCTGGCCACCAGCAGATCGGTCACGGCCGGATCAGCTTCCGAACGCCTTCTTCGGCGGTGTCGTCGGTTCCGGCAGTTCCCCGGGATACGGCAGTTCCAGCGCTTCGCGCTGCACGACGAACAGTTGATCGCAGGCTGCCAGCGCGGCGTCGAGCATCTTGTCCAGCGTCGTGCGGGGGAAGGTCGCGCCCTCCCCGGTGCCCTGGATCTCCACCAGGGTCCCGGTGTCGGTGGCGACGACGTTCATGTCGACCTCGGCGCGGGAGTCCTCCTCGTAGGGCAGGTCGGTTCGCACGCGACCGTCGACGACGCCGACCGAAACTGCCGCGATGGCGCACGACAACGGCCGCGGATCCGACAGCCGTCCGGCGGCCGACAGGTAGGTCACCGCGTCGGAGAGGGCCACGTATGCGCCGGTGATCGCGGCGGTCCGGGTGCCGCCGTCGGCCTGCAGGACGTCGCAGTCGATCGCGATGGTGTTCTCCCCCAGCGCGGCCAGGTCGATGCAGGCGCGAAGCGACCGCCCGACGAGCCGGCTGATCTCCTGGGTGCGGCCACCGACCTTGCCCCGCACCGATTCACGGTCCGAGCGGGTGTGGGTGGCGGCGGGCAGCATGGCGTACTCGGCGGTCAGCCAGCCCAGTCCCGAGCCCTTGCGCCAGCGGGGCACGCCCTCGGTGACGCTGGCGGTGCACATCACGCGCGTCTGGCCGAACTCGACGAGGACCGATCCGGCCGGATGCTTGGTGAAGCCGCGGGTGATGGTTACCGGGCGCAGCTCGTCGTCGAGTCGACCGTCTTCTCGTCTGGACACCCGCCAACCCTAACTGCTGCGCGGTGGGGGCTAGTGCGCCGTCACCTCGAAGGTCTCGTTGCACACGACGGCATGCACCGGACCGTCGAACTCTGCCTTGGCCTCGCTGATGACGTCCTCGCGCGACGTCCACGGCGGGATGTGGGTCAACAGCAGCTCGTGCACCCCGGCCTTGGCGGCGACGCGACCGGCCTCGGTACCCGAGAGGTGCAGTGCCGGCGGCCGGTCGGCGGCGTGCGTCCACGACGCCTCGCACAGGAAGACGTCGGCGCCGGTGGCCAGTTCGATGAGCTGGTCGCAGTAGCCGGTGTCGCCGCTGTAGACCAGCGTCGCCCCGGAGGGGTCGGTGAAGCGCATGCCGTAGGACTCCGTCGGATGGCAGACCTGCCGGGGCACGACGGTCAGGGCTCCGATCTGGACGGCCTCGCCGTCGACCCACGGGCGGACGTCGAAGATGTCGGTGAAGTCGTCGATCTCGCCACCCTCGGGCGAGGACGCCGCGCCAAGGCGCGACCAGGTGTCCGACGGTCCGTACATGCGCGCGCGACCCTCGGGGGGCGTGGGGTGGTAGCGACGCCAGACGAACAGGCCGGGCAGGTCCAGGCAGTGGTCGGCGTGCAGGTGCGACAGCAGGACGTCCACGGTGCCGGGATCGGTGTGGCGCTGCAGCGCGCCGAGCACGCCACCACCGAAGTCGACGACCAGCGGCGGGGTGTCCGGTGCGGTGACGAGATACCCCGAGGCAGGCGAATCCGGCCCGGTGACGCTACCGGAACACCCCAGTACGGTGACTCGCACGCCCATCAGCTTGCCATGCCCGATCTGCCCGTGACGAAGACATCAGCGCAATTCGTCCGGAGTTTCTCGAAGTGGTCGAATCGTGACCTTCCAGCAGACCCGGAACCGGTTCGGTGGACGCCCTCGGCCCGCATCAAAGGCCCGGCAGGTTCACCTTCAGCAAATCTCACCGGCTACTCAGACCGCCGTGCGTGGCGTCGTCTTGCCCGGCCGCCGCGCCCTGGCGTTGCGCTCCGGACTGGACAGCAGGTACGCGGCGAACACCCCGGCCACACCACCGCACAGGTGGCCCTGCCAGGACACGCCGAACGTGCCCGGCAGCGCACCCCACAGCACGCCGCCGTAGACCAGGAACACCACGATTCCGACCACGATCTGCCAGGCGTGGCGGGTGAAGAACCCGAACACGATCAGGAAGGTCAGCCATCCGAAGATCAGCCCCGAGGCACCGATGTGGTTGGTCTCCACCCCGGCGGGAGCGCCGACGTTGCCGATCAACCAGGTGCCCAGCCCGCCGAGGATCCAGACGATGGCGGTGGCGTAGACGAACCGGGCCATCCCGGCCAGGGAGACCAGGAAGCCGAGCACCAGCGCGGGCACGGTGTTCGCAGCCAGGTGTGCCCAGTTCGCGTGCAGCAGTGGCGCCCACAGGATGCCCCAGAGGCCGTCCACCTCGAGCGGCCGGATGCCGTCCTGCTCGAGGCGGCTGCCGGACACCTGGTCGACCGCCTCCACGACGTAGAGCAGGGCGACGAAGGCGAGGACGGTGGTACCGCCGACGATCCAGCCCGGCTTCTTCGGGTCGGCCGACAGGCCCGGTCCGCTGGTCGCCATCAACGCCCCTTCCGCCAGGTCTGCTTGCCCCTTCGAGGCTACCGGCGTGCACCGGCACCCACTACGTCGCGAACGCGCCGGGCACCAGGTCGCGGTAGCTCGGGACGCCGGCGATCGTGTCGGCGGCCACGACGGCCGCCAGCACCGCGGTGGCCAGGCAGTCCGCGGCCGCCGCCCCGACGAGGGTCGCCAGCTTCGTCTCCGGTGACATCGCGGCCGGAACGTCGGAGGCGGGTGCGACCTCCACGGCACCGGTGGACAGCGCGAACACGGTGTCCCCGTCCAGCGGCGTGTGCGACGGTCTCGTGGTGCGTGCCAGCCCGTCCTGGGCGGCGACGGCCACGCGCTTGCAGGCCGCCTTGCTCAGCGCGGCATCGGTGGCGACGACGGCGATGGTGGTGTTCAGCGGCGACAGCTCGGCCTCCCGCCGGGCCAGTGCCGCGATCTGGTCCGCCGGCGGCGGGGTCAGTCCCCACTCGGCGACGAGGTCGGCCATCCAGGGCAGCCCGGTATCCGGGTCGACGACGGTGCCCGCCGAGTTCACCACCACGACGGCGCCGACGGTGACGCCGATGTCTTCCAGCGTCACCGACGCGGTGCCAAGACCGCCCTTGAGGATGCCTGCCCGCGCGCCCACCCCGGCTCCGACGTTGCCCATCGGCACCTCGACGGCGGCGGCGTCGGCTGCGGCCGTACCGAAGTCGGCGGTCGGGCGGTGCTGCCAGCCGCCGACGGGAAGGTCGAAGATGACGGCGGCGGGCACGATCGGCACCAGTCCGCCGTCCATCGCCACCCCGCGGTCGTGGCGTTCTAGCCAACCCATGACGCCGTCGGCGGCGGCCAGCCCGTAGGCGCTGCCACCGGTCAGCACGACGGCGTCGACGTAGCGCACGCTGTTGGCGGGGTCGAGCAGGTCGGTCTCCCTGGTGCCGGGGGCGCCGCCGCGGACGTCGACCGCCCCGGTGGTGCCCGGGGGCACCAGCACCACGGTGGTGCCGCACGCCCACCCGGTCCCCAGCGTGGCGTCGGGGTCGAGCCGGTGATGGTTGCCGACGAGGATGCCCCCGACGTCGGTGATCGAGCCCGTCAAGAACGCTTGCCCATCAGCCCCAGCACCAGATACTCCTGCAGGACGGTCAGCCACTGATACACGTCGAGGTGGCCCGCCATCGGATGCTCGGCCGGCAGATGATCGGGCCCGTCAGCGCCGATCTCGAGCATGGTGCCCAACGCCAGCCGGACGTCGTTGACGCAGGCCGCCCAGCAGTGCGCGTCGTCCTCGCCGATCTCGAAACGGCCGCCGCCGGCGGGCAGGGTGTCCAGGAGCCGTTGCGCCGCATGCCGTTTGGCTTCGATGATCTCGGGCTCGTGCAGGCTGCGCAGCGCGCTGTTGAGACTCTCGGCGGTGCGCGAGCCCGCCGGATGGTCGTGCTGCGGCCGGAAGAAGTCCGGCAGCAACCGCAGCATCGTGTCGTCCTCCGGCGGGGTCGAATGGCCGGTGCGCATACCGGTGAGCTCTTCGAGTTCGTCGGTGGGCGACGACGTTTCGCGCTCGTCGAGCATCTCGGTCAGCGAGTTGACCAGGCTCTGCAGCAACGTCGCCTCGTGGGCGTCGAGGGCCGACCGAAACCGCGGGCCCTCAGGCGATTCCACGCGCTTCCACTTCCGCACGACGGCGCCGGACTCAGCGATCCTGCTGCATGGTGGCCCACAGGCCCGCCGCATGCAGTTTGGTCACGTCGATCTCCATGGCTTCCCGACTTCCCGCCGACACCACGGCCTTGCCTTCCTCGTGCACCTGCATCATGAGCTTGGTCGCGTGCGGCTCGCTGTAGCCGAACAGCTTCTGGAACACGTAGGTCACATAGGACATGAGGTTCACCGGATCGTCCCAGACGAGGGTCACCCAGGGACTCTCGGTGGCCCCCGATTCGTCCGTGGTGGTCTCCACGTCGCGCTCCACGCGAGTCCCTGGCTTGGTTCGCGCCGGGGTAACCATGCCGCCAAGAATAGACACCCGTCTCGGGGACGGTCCGAACGGCCACGGTTGGCATACGGTTGGCACCGTGACTTCCCAGGAACGCACTGCCGAGGAGTGCGCGGCGACGGCTTTGCTCACCGACAAGTACGAGCTGACCATGCTGGCCGCCGCGCTGCGGGACGGCACCGCCGAGCGCCGGACCACCTTCGAGGTGTTCGCCCGACGGCTGCCCGACGGGCGTCGCTACGGCGTCGTCGCCGGCACGGGGCGCTTCCTGGAAGCCCTGCCGCGCTTCAGGTTCGACGAGACCGCCCTGGCCCTGGTGGCCGACTTCCTCGACGAGGCGACCCTGGCGTACCTGGCCGACTTCCGATTCACCGGCGACGTCGACGGCTACCCCGAGGGCGAGCTGTACTTTCCGGGCTCCCCGGTGCTGTCCCTGCACGGCACCTTCGCCGAGTGCGTGTTGCTGGAGACCCTGGCGCTGTCGATCTTCAATCACGACTGCGCGATCGCCTCTGCGGCGGCCAGGATGGTCAGCGCCGCGGAGGGCCGCCCCCTGATCGAGATGGGCTCCCGGCGCACCCACGAGATGGGCGCCGTCGCCGCCGCGCGGGCGGCCTACGTGGCGGGGTTCACCGGGTCGTCGAACCTCGAAGCGCAGCGTCGCTACGGCGTGCCCGCGCTCGGCACCAGCGCGCACGCGTTCACGCTGCTGCACACCACTCCCGACGGGCCCGACGAGCAGGCCGCGTTTCGCGCCCAGGTCGAGGCGCTGGGCGTCGGCACGACACTGCTCGTCGACACCTACGACATCACCGCGGGCGTGGCCAATGCCGTCGCGGTCGCCGGTCCTGACCTCGGTGCGGTCCGCATCGACTCCGGCGATCTGGGCGTGCTGGCGCGCCAGGTCCGCGCGCAGCTCGACGAGCTCGGCGCGCCGAACACCCGCATCGTGGTGACCAGCGATCTCGACGAGTTCGCCATCGCCGCGCTGCGCGCCGAACCGGTGGATTCCTACGGCGTGGGCACCTCCCTGGTCACCGGGTCGGGCGCGCCGACGGCCGGCATGGTCTACAAGCTCGTCGAGGTCGACGGCGTGCCCGTCGCCAAGCGCAGCAGCCACAAGGAGTCCCACGGCGGCCGCAAGCAGGCCTACCGGCTGGCCAAGCCCACCGGCACGGCGGTCGAGGAGGTCGTCCAGCTGGCCAGCAGCCCCGCGGTCCAGGTCGACGGGTTGGTCGCCACCGCGCTGGGGCAGCCGATGGTGCGCGGCGGCGAGGTCGTCGCCGACGACGATCTGCAGGCAGCGCGCGCCCGCGTGGCGGCCGGACTGGTCAGCCTGCCCTGGGACGGGCTGGGGCTCTCCAGCGGTGAGCCGGCGATTCCCACCCGCATGGTCGACGCCACGCGCCGGGTCTGAGGAGCAGTGGCGGGCGACGTCAAGGAACTGCTGGACAAGGCCGTCAGCGCATTGGGCGGTACGGAGCGCAGCGGTCAGATCGAGATGGCCGAGGCGGTCGACCACGCCTTCGAGACCGGTGAACACCTCGCGGTGCAAGCAGGCACCGGCACGGGAAAGTCGCTGGCGTATCTGGTGCCGTCGGTGAAGCGGGCGATGGAGCGGGCCGAACCGGTCGTGATCTCGACGGCGACCATCGCGCTGCAGCGTCAGCTGTTCGACCGCGACCTGCCGAGGCTGGCCGACGCGCTCACCGGTGAGGTGCCGCGGCGCCCCGAGTTTGCCCTGCTGAAGGGACGCGGAAATTATCTGTGCCTGAACAAGGTTCACGGCGGCGCCACCGAATCCGAGGACCTGCCGCAGGACGAGTTGTTCGACGCCGTGGCGACGACCGGGTTGGGCCGCGACGTCAAACGCCTGATGGAGTGGGCGTCGGACACCGAGACCGGCGACCGCGACGAGGTGGTACCCGGTGTCGCCGACCGGGCCTGGAGCCAGGTCAGCGTGTCCGCCAGGGAGTGCATCGGCGCGGCCCGCTGCACCTACGGCACGGACTGCTTCGCCGAGAAGGCCAGGGGCACCGCCGCCACGGCGGACATCGTCGTCACCAACCACGCCCTTCTGGCCATCGACGCGATCTCCGACATCAACGTGCTGCCCGAGCATCAACTGCTCGTGGTCGACGAGGCGCACGAACTCGTCGACCGGGTGACCAGCGTGGCGACCGGCGAGTTGTCGGCCACCATGCTGGGCGTGGCCCTGCGGCGCTCCGCGCGCCTCGTCGAGCCCGAGACCGCCGAACGCTTCGAGGCGTCGGTCGCGACCTTCACCTCCGCGCTGTATGACACCGAACCCGGCCGCAAGGACGTCCTCGACGAGGAGATGGCCACCTACCTGACCGCACTGCGGGACGCCGCCGACCGGGTCCGGACGGCGATCGACACCGCCCCGGCCGATCCGAAGGCGGCCGCCGCCCGCAACGAGGCCGTCACGGCGCTCAACGACGTCAGCGACACCGCCTCGCGCATCCTGGCCTCCTTCGGGCCGGCGATCCCGGACCGCACCGACGTGGTGTGGGTGGACCAGGACGAGGTGCGGGGGTCGAAGCGCTCGATCTTGCGGGTGGCACCGCTGTCGGTGGCGATGTTGTTGCGCAACAGGCTCTTCGAGCAGTCGACGGTCATCCTGACCTCGGCGACGCTGACCATCGGCGGCACGTTCGACTCGATGGCACGGGCGTGGGGCCTGACCGGTGCCGAGGCACCCACCTGGACGGGCGTGGACGTCGGATCGCCCTTCGCGCATGGCAAGTCGGGCATCCTCTACGTCGCCGCGCACCTGCCTCCGCCCGGCCGCGACGGCACCGGGTCCAGCGAGCAGCTCGACGAGATCGAGGCATTGGTCACCGCGGCGGGCGGCCGCACGCTGGGGCTGTTCTCCTCGATGCGCGCCGCCAAGGCGACGGCGGAGGCGATGCGCGACCGCTTGCAGACGCCCGTGCTGTGTCAGGGCGAGGACACCACCACCGCGCTGGTGCGCCGCTTCGCCGCCGACGACGCCACGACGCTGTTCGGCACCCTGTCGCTGTGGCAGGGCGTCGACGTGCCGGGCCCGTCGCTGTCGCTGGTGCTGATCGACCGAATTCCGTTTCCCCGCCCCGACGATCCGCTCGTCACCGCCCGTCAGCGCGCGGTCGCCGCCCACGGCGGCAACGGCTTCATGGCGGTCGCCGCCACCCACGCGGCGCTGCTGCTGGCCCAGGGCGCGGGCCGGTTGCTGCGCTGCGTCGACGACCGGGGCGTGGTGGCGGTCTTGGACTCGAGGATGGCGACCGCGCGATACGGCGGCTTCCTGCGCGCCTCCCTGCCGCCGTTCTGGGCGACCACCGACCCCAGCCAGGTGCGACGGGCACTGGAACGCCTCCGCGACGGGTAGGCCGCCACGAAGTTGGGATCGGGGTCCCCGGAATTCCCTATCCTGGCCTGCACGTACACCAGCGCGCCGACCCGGCGCCGGGCGGAGCAGAGAGGGCGGCGTCGAATGAAGCGACGGCACCTGATGACCCTGATGGCCGTCACCGCCGGCATCCTCGCGCTGACGTCGTGCACCACGACACTTCGGGGCACGCCGGTGTCGGTGTTCGCGAACCCGTTCAGCGTGGCGGGCATGCCCGCGGTCGACGGTCCCACGGGCCTGCGCGACGACGCCGAGCCGCCCTCACGCCAGGTCTCCAACACCGACGGCGGACGCGTCGACGAGCTGGCGGGCAGCGCGGTCAGCGACATCGAGGAATTCTGGGCCGCGCACTACGCGGAGACCTTCGACGGTCGGTTCACCCCGGTCGACGAACTCGTCTCCTGGGACTCCACCGATTACGACGACGACGTCGAGTTCTGCGGGGACAGCGTGCTCGGCCTGGTCAACGCCGGGTACTGCCTGGACCAGAACACGATCGGCTGGGATCGTGGCGAGCTGCTCCCCCAGTTGCGGGACGCCAACGGCGACATGGCGGTGTCGATGGTGCTGGCCCACGAGTACGGGCACTCCGTCGCCCACCAGGCCGGCCTGCTGACCGACCAGACGCCGACCATCGTCGGCGAGCAGCAGGCCGACTGCCTCGCCGGGGTGTACATGCGCTCGGTCGCCGAGGGGTCGTCGTCGCGGTTCACCCTGAGCACCGGCGACGGGCTCAACGACCTTCTCGCCGCGACGATCGCGTTCCGCGACCCGCTGCTCACCGAGAGCGACGGGGAGGCCGGCGAGGACGAACACGGCTCGGCCTTCGAGCGGGTGTCGGCATTTCAGTTCGGCTTCACCGACGGCGCCGCGGCGTGCGCGGCGATCGACCTGCAAGAGATCACGCAGCGCCGCGGTGACCTCCCGGTGCTGCTGCCCGACGACGAGACCGGCGAGCTGCCGGTCACCAAGGATTCGGTCACGTCGATCGTCGACGCGATGACCGTCGCGTTCGCCCCGGCGGATCCGCCCCGGCTGGTCTTCGCGGGGTCGGGGTGCCCCGACGCCCGCTCCGGCGGACCGGCGTCCTACTGCCCGGCGACCAACACCATCACCGTCGACCTGCCTGCGCTGGAGGAACTCGGCGCCCAGGGCGTCGACGGCAGCGGGGTGCTCAGCGGTGACAACGGCGCCTACTCGGTGGTGGTGTCGCGGTTCATGCAGGCGATCCAGAAGGAACGCGGAGGCGTGGCCCTCGACGACGCCAAGGCCGCGCTGCGCACGGCGTGCCTGACCGGGGTGGCGACGGTGAAGATGACCGACGGCATCGCGACACCCGCCGGGGACACGATCCAGCTCACCGCCGGTGACGTCGACGAGGCGGTCTCGGGCATCCTCGTCAACGGGCTGGCCGCCAGCGACGTCAACGGCGAGTCGGTGCCCTCGGGGTTCTCCCGCATCGACGCCTTCCGGGTGGGCGTGCTCGGCGATCAGGACCGCTGCTTCGCCCGCTTCGGTTAGCGACTTCGATCGCGCTAGGCGGTGGGCAGCCGCATCACGAAGCCCGCCTCCAGCGCCACCCACAGCGCGCCGTCGCCTCCGATGGCCAGCCCGTGCGGCTCGCTACCCGCGGGCAGGTCGACCGTGTTCACCTCGCCATCGGCACTGACGTGGGCGATCTGGTCGGCGCCCCACAGGCTGACCCACACCCCGCCCGACGGGTCGGCGACCACCGCGTGGGGCTTGCCGGGAAGGTCGAGTTCCTGCATCGCCTCGTTCAGCGGGATGCGGCCCACCTTGTCGGCGAGCACCGCGGTGAACCACACCGCGTCGTCATGGGTCTGGGCGATGCCGACCGGACCCGCGTTGGGCGTCGGGACCGTCCGACGTTCGAGCTCGCCGCGGTGCAGCCGGCCGATGGCGTTGGCCCGGTTCAGCGTGAACCAGAGCGCGTTGTCCGGTCCGGTGATGATCGACGACGGCATGCCGCCCGGCACGGCCTCCTCGCTGACGTGGCCGTCCACGTCGATCCGGCCGATCACGCCGGTGCCGGTGGCCGTGAACCACAGCGCGCCGTCGGGTCCGGTGGTGATGCCGAACGGCGCACTGCCGTCGCGTAATTCGTAGTCGGTCAGGTGGCCGTCGGTGGAGATCCGGCCGATCCGGTCGTCACCGGCGCGGGTGAACCACAGCGCCCCGTCGGGCCCGGGGGTGATGATCGAGGGCTTGCTGCCCTCGGCCACCGGGTGGACCTCGAGATCCCCGCCCAGACCCACCCGGGCGATCGCGCCGCGATGGACCAGCGTCACCCACATCGCGCCGTCGGACCCAGCGGCCACGGCATACGGTCCGCCGTCGACGGCGACTTCGAAGATGCGACTCATGCGAGGGTGACGAGACCCAGCTCGTCGTCGGAGGCCAGCAGTCGGTGGTGCGGCAGCACCCGCACGGTGTAGCCGACGCGACCGGCCAGCGGCAGCTCCACGGTGCTCGAGAACACGTCGTTGCCGTCGGCGGGACCGGTGTGCGCCATCGGCACGACCACGGGGTCGACGAGTTGGTCGGCGGCGTCGACGCGCCCGACCGCCGCCTGCACCACCACCTCGTCGGGCCGCAGCCCGCCGAGGTGGACCGTGGCGGTCAACGTGAGCTCCGACCCGAGCAGCGGCGTGTCGGGCAGTCCGTAGGCGTCCACGTCGGCGACGCGGACCTTGGGCCACTGGCTCCTGGCCCGTTCGCAGAACGCGGCGAGCTCCCGCGCCGCGCCGAACGGCACGCCGTCGACGGGCTCGATCGTGCGGTGCAGCGACTCGGCCGCCGGCGCGTAGTACTTCTCGGTGTAGTCGCGCACCATGCGCGAGGCCAGCACCTTGGGCCCGAGCGTCTGCAGCGTGTGTCGCACCATCTCCATCCACCGACGCGGCACGTCGTGTTCGTCGCGTTCGTAGAACTTGGTGGTCACCGACTTCTCCAGCAGGTCGTAGAGCGACGCCGCCTCCAGGTCGTCGCGCCGAGACTCGTCGGAGAGCCCGGTGGCCGTCGCGATCTCCCAGCCGTTCTCGCCGTCGTACCACTCGTCCCACCAGCCGTCGCGGATCGAGAGGTTCAGTCCGCCGTTGAGCGCGCTCTTCATCCCCGAGGTGCCACACGCCTCCAGCGGCCGAAGGGGATTGTTCAGCCACACGTCGCAGCCCCAGTAGAGGAAGCGGGCCATCGACATGTCGTAATCGGGCAGGAACGCGATGCGGTGGCGCACCTCGGGCCGGTCGGCGAAGCGGACGATCTCTTGGATCAGGGCCTTTCCGCCGTCGTCGGCGGGGTGGGACTTGCCTGCGACGATCAGCTGCACCGGCCGTTCGTCGTCGAGCAGCAGCCGCTCGAGCCGTTCGGGGTCGCGCAGCATCAACGTCAGCCGCTTGTAGGTCGGCACTCGTCGCGCGAAGCCGACCGTCAGCACGTTGGGGTCGAACGCGGTTGCAATCCAACCCAATTCGGCATCAGAGGCTCCGCGTTCCAGCCACGACCGGCGCAACCGTCGGCGCACGTCCTCGATCAGCAGACCGCGCAGCTGGGAGCGGATCCACCACAGGTGACCGGTGTCGACCTGCTGCAGCCGCTGCCAGGTGTCGGCCTCCTCCAGCGAGCTCAGGTCGTCGCTGCCGATCAGCTCGCGGGCCAGCTCGACCCACTGCGGCGCCGCCCACGTGGGGGCGTGCACGCCGTTCGTGATCGACCCGATCGGCACCTCGTCCTGGTCGAAGCCCGGCCACAGTTCGTTGAACATGCCGCGGCTGACGTCGCCGTGCAGCAGCGACACACCGTTGGCGCGCTGGGCCAGCCGAAGCCCCATGTGGGCCATGTTGAACTTCGACGGATCGTCCTCGGCGCCGAAGGCCACGATCCGGTCCAACGGCACGCCCGGGGTCAGCCCGGCGCCGGTCTCCGAGGTACCGAAGTAGCGCCGCACCATGTCCACCGGGAAGCGGTCGATGCCGGCGGGGACGGGGGTGTGGGTGGTGAACACCGTGCTGGAACGCACCACGGCCAATGCGGTGTCGAAGTCGAGCTCACCATCGGTGACCAGCTCCCGGATGCGCTCGACGCCCAGGAAGCCGGCGTGCCCCTCGTTCATGTGGAACACCTGGGGTTCCGGCAGTCCTTCGACGGCGGTGAACGCGCGGATCGCCCGGACGCCGCCGATGCCGGCCAGCAACTCCTGTTTCATGCGATGCTCTTGGTCGCCGCCGTAGAGCCGGTCGGTAACCGACCGCAGCTCGTGCTCGGTCTCGGGAATGTCGGAATCCAACAGCAGCAAGGGAATTCGCCCCACCTGCGCAACCCACACGCGGGCGTTGAGCTCGTTTCCGTCGGGCATGGCCAGACTCACGAGCACCTGTTGGCCCGTCGAGTCGGTGAGCAACCGCAACGGCAGGCCCTGCGGGTCCAGCGAGGGGTAGTCCTCGCGCTGCCAGCCCTCGGCGGTCAGGGATTGCCGAAAGTACCCCGACCGGTAGTACAGCCCCACGGCGATCAGCGGCAGTCCCAGGTCGGATGCGGCCTTGAGGTGGTCACCGGCCAGGATGCCCAGTCCGCCGGAGTAGTTGGGCAGCACCTCGGCGACGCCGAATTCCATGGAGAAGTAGGCGATGCCGGTCGGGTAGGTGTCGGCGGCCACTCCGTGCGCCGTTCGTTCCTGATACCACATCGGGCGAGTCAGATAGGTGTCGAGTTCGGCGGCCACGTGGTCCAGCCGAGCCAGGAACGCCTCGTCTGCGGCGAGCTCGTCGAGTCGCCGCGGACTGACCCCGCCGAGCAGCGCCACCGGGTCTCCCCCGTGGTGCTCCCACTGCGCGGAATCGATTGTCCGGAACAGTTCTTGCGTCGGCCTGTCCCATGACCAGCGCAAGTTGACCGACAGTCGCTCGAGTGCCCCGAGACGTTCCGGCAGATGGGCGCGAACGGTGAACCTACGGAGTGCCTTCACGCGGATTCACCCTACCCAACGGCACCCGGGGGTCGGGGTCGCGACGATCGGCGCATCCGGCGCGCGGGGTTCAGTCGGACACTACGGTGGGTATAGAGCGCGACAAGGTAATCGAGCACATGACAGCCTGCGGTTCGACCGCGGGCGTGAGGAGCAGTGGTGGCCGGTCGAATCGAGATCGACGACGTCGCACCGGTAGTTTCCAACGGCCGATATCCGGCCAAGGCCGTGGTCGGCGAGGTGTTGCCCGTCAAGGCCGTGGTGTGGCGCGAGGGCCACGACGCGGTGTCGGCGACGCTGGTCGTGCGCTATCACGGCACCAGCTACCCGCCGTTGGCGGCGGCGCCCCAGGGGCTGGCGACGCCCCACGTGGAGGCCGTTCCCATCGAGGAGGTCGTCGGCGTGTCGCAGCGCGTCAAGCCTCAGCGGCTGCCGATGGAACCCGGAGGTGAGCCCGACACGTATCACGGTCAGTTCACCCCCGATGCCGTCGGCCTGTGGACCTACCGGGTCGACGGTTGGGGTGACCCCATCGCCACGTGGCGCAAGAACGTGACGGCCAAGTTGAACGCCGGTCAGGGCGAGGCGGAACTGAACAACGACCTGCTCGTCGGGGCACAGTTGTTCGAACGCGCCTCCACCGCCGTTCCCCGCCAGGATCGCTATCCGCTCCAGCAGGCGGCGCAGAATCTGCGTGCCCCCGGCGACCCCTTCACCCGCGCCGGCGCAGCCCTGTCCCCCGAGGTCACCGCCCTGCTGCACGACTATCCGCTGCGTGAACTCGTCACGCGCGGTGAGCAGTACGGCGTCTGGGTGGATCGACCCCTGGCCCGGTTCAGCGCCTGGTATGAGATCTTCCCCCGCTCGACGGGCGGCTGGGACGGCGACGGCAAGCCGGTACACGGCACCTTCGCGACCGCGAGCAAGGCGCTACCCCGGATCGCCCGGATGGGCTTCGACATCGTGTACCTGCCGCCGATTCACCCGATCGGCAAGGTGCACCGCAAGGGCCGCAACAACAGCGTCACCGCGGCTCCCGACGACGTCGGTTCGCCGTGGGCGATCGGCAGCGACGAAGGCGGGCACGACGCGGTGCATCCCGCGCTCGGGACCATCGACGACTTCGACGACTTCGTGGCGCAAGCGCGCAACCAGGGTCTCGAGGTGGCGTTGGATCTGGCGCTGCAGTGCGCGCCGGACCACCCGTGGGCCAAGGATCATCCCGAGTGGTTCACGGTCCTGCCGGACGGCACGATCGCCTACGCCGAGAACCCGCCCAAGAAGTACCAGGACATCTATCCGATCAACTTCGACAACGACCCGGCGGGCATCTACGCCGAGGTGCTGCGCGTGGTGCGGTTCTGGGTGTCGCACGGGGTCAAGGTGTTTCGGGTGGACAACCCGCACACCAAGCCGCCGAACTTCTGGGCGTGGTTGATCGGCGAGGTGAAGAACGACGACCCGGACGTGCTGTTCCTGGCCGAGGCGTTCACCCGTCCGGCACGGTTGTTCGGGCTCGCCAAGCTCGGGTACACGCAGTCCTACACCTACTTCACCTGGCGCACCGCCAAGTGGGAACTGACGGAGTTCGGCGAGCAGATCGCCGAGCACGCCGACTACGCGCGCCAGAGCCTGTGGGTCAACACCCCCGACATCCTGCACGAGATCCTGCAGTACGGCGGCCCTGGCATGTTCGCCATCCGGGCGGTGATGGCCGCGACGATGAGCCCGACGTGGGGCGTCTACTCCGGCTATGAGTTGTTCGAAGGCCAGGCCGTCCGCGAGGGCAGCGAGGAGTACCTGGATTCGGAGAAGTACGAGCTGCGCCCGCGAGACTTCGAGGGCGCCATGGCGGCGGGCAATTCACTCGAGCCGTTCCTGACCAAGCTCAACGAGATCCGCAAGCTGCACCCGGCGCTGGCCGAACTGCGCACCATCACCTTCCACGAGATCGACAACGACGCCCTGCTGGCCTACAGCAAGTTCGACCCCGTCAGCGGCGACTGCGTCCTGATCGTGGTGACGCTCAACGCGTTCGGCCCCGAAGAGGCCACCCTGCGGCTGGACATGGCCGCGCTCGGCATGTCCGTCCACGACCGCTTCTGGGTGCGCGACGAGATCACCGGTGACGAATACCAGTGGGGCCAAGCCAATTACGTCCGCATCGAACCGGGACGGGCCGTCGCACACATCCTGAACATGCCGTACATACCGACCGACAAGCGGCTCGAGCTGCTGCGGAGGGACTGATTCACATGACCAGCACGAACGACATCACCACCAAGAACCTGCGCCCCGATCCGTCGGAGCTGTCCCGCCTGCTGTGGGGCACGCATCACGATCCGCACTCGATTCTTGGTGCCCACGAGTACGACGATCACACCGTCATCCGGGTGCTGCGACCCAACGCGCTGGAGGTGGTGGCGCTCGTCGGCAAGGACCGCTACACCTTCACCCACGTCGAGGACGCCCTGTTCGCCGTGGCGCTTCCGTTCACCGGGTTGATCGACTACCGCCTCGAGGTCAGCTATCCCAACGGTGACGGCGAACCGCACGTCCACACCGTGGCCGACGCATACCGCTTCCTGCCGACCCTCGGCGAGATCGACATGCACCTGTTCTCCGAGGGTCGCCACGAGCGGCTGTGGGAGGCCCTGGGGGCGCACCCGCGCACCTACAGCACCGCCGACGGACCGGTCAGCGGAGTCTCGTTCGCGGTATGGGCGCCAAATGCCAAGGGCGTCAGTCTGATTGGCGACTTCAACCACTGGAGCGGCAACAACGCTCCGATGCGGACGCTGGGCTCGTCCGGGGTGTGGGAACTGTTCTGGCCGGACTTCCCCGCCGACGGGCTGTACAAGTTCCGCGTGCACGGCGCCGACGGTGTCACCACCGAGCGCGCCGACCCGATGGCGTTCGCCACCGAAGTGCCGCCCCAGCGGGCGTCGCGGGTGACCAAGAGCGAGTACACCTGGGAGGACGGTGACTGGATGGCGCAGCGGGCCATCAAGAATCCCGTCTTCGAACCGATGAGCACCCTCGAGGTGCACCTGATGTCCTGGCGTCCGGGCCTGACCTATCGCGAGCTCGCCGACCAGCTGACCGAATACGTCGTCGAGCAGGGCTTCACCCACGTGGAGCTGCTCCCCGTCGCCGAGCATCCGTTCGGCGGATCGTGGGGCTACCAGGTCACGTCGTACTACGCCCCCACCTCGCGGCTGGGCAGTCCCGACGACTTCCGATTCCTCGTCGACCGGCTGCACCAGGCCGGCATCGGCGTGCTCGTCGACTGGGTGCCCGCGCACTTCCCGAAGGACGCCTGGGCCCTGGGACGCTTCGACGGGACGGCGCTCTACGAGCACTCCGATCCTCGCCGTGGCGAGCAACTCGACTGGGGCACATACGTCTTCGACTTCGGCCGGGCCGAGGTACGCAACTTCCTGGTGGCCAACGCACTGTACTGGCTGCAGGAATTCCACATCGACGGACTGCGCGTCGACGCCGTTGCGTCGATGCTCTACCTCGACTACTCGCGACCCGAGGGTGGCTGGACGCCCAACATCTACGGTGGCCGCGAGAACCTCGAGGCCGTGCAATTCCTGCAGGAGATGAACGCCACGGTGCACAAGGCCACCCCGGGCATCGTCACCATCGCCGAGGAGTCCACCTCGTGGCCGGGGGTCACCCGCCCGACCAACCTTGGCGGACTTGGGTTCTCGATGAAGTGGAACATGGGCTGGATGAACGACACGCTGGCGTTCATGCAGCGTGACCCGATCTACCGCAGCTTCCACCACCACGAGTTGACCTTCTCCCTGCTGTACGCGTTCAGCGAGAACTTCGTCCTGCCGATCAGCCACGACGAGGTCGTCCACGGCAAGGGCACGCTGTGGGGACGCATGCCCGGCAACGACCACCAGAAGGCCGCCGGCGTGCGCAGCCTGCTGGCCTACCAGTGGGCCCACCCCGGCAAGCAGCTGCTGTTCATGGGACAGGAGTTCGGCCAGCGGGCGGAGTGGTCCGAGGAACGTGGCGTCGACTGGTTCCAACTCGACGAGCAGGGCTTCTCCGGGGGCATCAAGCGGTTCACCGCCGACGTCAACGAGATCTACAAGACCCGTCGTGCGCTGTTCTCCCGCGACTCCAGTCCCGAGGGCTACTCGTGGATCGACGCCAACGACTCGGCCAACAACGTGCTGAGCTTCCTGCGCTTCGGCGACGACGGGTCGATGCTCGCGTGCGTGTTCAACTTCTCGGGCTCGGAGCACAGCTCCTACCGGCTGGGGTTGCCCCACACCGGTACCTGGCGCGAGGTGCTGAACACCGACGCCACCATCTACAACGGTGCGGGCGCGGGCAACATGGGTTCGGTCGAGGCGACCGCCGATCCGTGGCATGGTCGGCCCGCGTCGGCCGAGATGGTCATCCCGCCGTTGTCCGCGCTGTGGTTCGAGCCCGTCTGACCACGTGACGTCGGCGCGCACACCCGCGGCCACCGCGGATGGGCGCGCCGAACTCGCGCGTCAGAACAGGGCGTTGGCGAGGTTGCGCCGCCCGGCGATGACCCTCGGGTCGTCGGCCGGGAAGAGCTCGAACAGCTCGACCAGCCGGGAGCGCACCGCGGCGCGCTCGTCGCCCGCGGTGCGCCGCACCAGCGCGATCAGGCGTTCGAAGGCCTCGACGACCTGGTCCTGGGACACCTCGACGTCGGCGGCTGAGAAGGCGGCCTCGACGTCGGTGGGCTCGGCGTCGGCCCGCGCGACGGCGTCGGCCGGCTGAGCGGTCGCCCGCTTCAGGAAGGCAATCTGGCGCAGCGCGTCCTTGGCCTCGGCATGGTTGGGCTGTGCGTCGAGGATCGCCTGGTAGGCGGCCAGGGCCTCGTCGAATTCGGCTGCGTCCCACAGCGACCGGGCCCGCTCCAACTCGGGGTCGACCTCGTCGGCGTCACCGGCCTCGCCGCCCTCGAGCTTGCCGGCGGTCGCGCTGAGCAGGGAGTCGACCCAGCGGCGCAACTGCTCGGGCGGTTGCACGCCCTCGAAGCTCGAGATCGGCTGTCCGCCGGCGACCGCGACGACCGTGGGCACGGCCTGAACGCCGAACACCTGGGCGACCCGGGGCGCGGTGTCGACGTTGACCGTCGCCAATGCCCACGAGCCGCCGTCGGACGTCGCCAGGGCCGCCAGCACCTCGCCGAGCTGCACGCTGGCGTCGCTGCGCGGCGTCCACAGCAGGACGACGACGGGTACCTGGTTGGACCGGCCCAGCACCTCGGTCTCGAGGTTGGCCTCGGTGACGTCGACGCCACCGGGCGTGGAGCCCGCAGGCGCGTCGCGCGACGGTGCGGGCTGCTTGAGCGCGGAGAGATCGAACGCACCCGCCAGGGCGGGGCCGACGGAGGGTCGTGGACGAGTCACGTCGTCAAGTTTGTCACGTCGTCTAGGCGACCGGCGGAGCGGTCGCGGCGGTGCCCTTCGCGACGGTGCGACCCGTCCGTTCGGCCCACATGAGGAAGATCACACTGCCGAGCGGCACGATGCTGCCCAGCAACGCCAGCAGCCACGTCGTCGCCGACCACTTGAAGGCCATGCCCAGCAGCACGGCCACCACGACGAAGGCGATGAAGACCAGGCCGTGAGCCATGCCGAAGATCTTCACGCCGATCTCGGTGCGGGGAGACCCGAGGTACTTGAAGTACATGCCGACCAGCAATCCCACCCAGGTGACGGCCTCGGTGAATGCGACGATGCGGAACCAGCCCGCAGTCCGGTGACGGTCGATGGTACGGCTCATGGCCGCCATTGTGCCTGACGGCGGCGCCAGCTACTACGCCGCGTCGTTGACCAGGTCCCGCAACGCCTCAGGGTCGCCGCAGGATCAGGGCGTCACCCTGACCGCCGGCACCGCACAGCGCGGCCACCGCGTATCCCGAGCCCCGGCGGGCCAGCTCCAGGGCGGCATGCAACGTGATCCGCGCCCCGGACATCCCGATCGGGTGCCCGATGGCGATGGCGCCGCCGTCGACGTTGACCTTCTCGGCGTCCAGGCCGAGCTCCTTGGTCGAGGCCAGGGCCACTGCGGCGAACGCCTCGTTGATCTCGACCACGTCGAGCTGCTCGACGGTGATGCCCTCCTTGGCGACCGCCTTCTTGATCGCGTTGGCCGGCTGGCTCTGCAACGTCGAATCGGGCCCGGCCACCACGCCGTGCGCACCGATCTCGCACAACCAGCTCAGACCCAGCTCCTGCGCCTTGGCCTTGTTCATCACCACGACCGCGCACGCACCGTCGGAGATCTGGCTCGCCGACCCCGCGGTGATCGTGCCGTCCTTGCGGAAGGCCGGCTTGAGGCCGGCCAGCGATTCGGCCGTGGTGTTGGCCCGGATGCCCTCGTCCTCGGTGAACTCGATCGGGTCGCCCTTGCGCTGCGGAATCTTCACCGGCACGACCTCGTCGGCGTACACGCCGTCCTTCCACGCCGCGGCGGCGCGCTGATGAGACCGGGCGGCCACCTCGTCCTGCTGCGCGCGGGTGAACTGGTCGGCGTCGTTGCGCTGCTCGGTCAGCGCACCCATGGGCTGGTCGGTGAACACGTCGTGCAGCCCGTCGTAGGCCATGTGGTCCAGCACGGTGACGTCGCCGTACTTGTACCCGGCGCGGCTGTCCATCAGCAGGTGCGGCGCCTTGGTCATCGACTCCTGGCCTCCGGCGACCACCACGTCGAATTCACCGGCGCGAATCAGCTGATCCGCCAACGCAATCGCGTCGATGCCGGACAGGCACATCTTGTTGATCGTCAGGGCGGGCACGTCCCAGCCGATGCCGCCGGCGACCGCGGCCTGGCGCGCGGGCATCTGCCCGGCGCCGGCCGTCAGCACCTGGCCCATGATCACGTACTCGACGGCCGAGGCGTCCACGCCCGCCTTCTCCAGGGCGCCGGCGATGGCGATTCCGCCCAGGTCGCTGCCCGAGAAATCCTTCAGCGAACCCATCAGCTTGCCCACCGGGGTACGCGCTCCCGCAACGATCACCGACGTCGTCATGTCCAACCTCCACGAGCTTCGATCCAGGGAATGTGTGGCCTATCACACTTACGCAATCCTTCGCATGAAGGTTACCGTGGCTAAATGACAACGGAGCATGTCGGTGCACGTCCGGCCCTCGCCAGCGCGTTGGTGACCGCCGTCGACCACGTCGGTATCGCCGTCCCCGACCTCGACGTGGCGATCAAGTGGTACCACGACCATCTCGGGATGATCGTGCTCCACGAAGAGGTCAACGACGACCAGGGCATCCGCGAGGCGATGCTGGCCGTCCGGGGTGCGCCCAGCGGCAGCACCCAGGTTCAGCTGATGTCTCCGCTGGACGAGGACTCCACCATCGCGAAGTTCATCGACAAGCGCGGCCCCGGCCTGCAGCAGTTCGCGTACCGGGTCAGCGACCTCGACGCCCTGTCCGAGCGGCTGCGTGCCGACGGCGTCCGGCTGATCTACGACGCGCCGCGCCGCGGGACGTCGAACTCGCGAATCAACTTCATCCACCCCAAGGATTCCGGCGGCGTCCTCGTCGAACTCGTCGAACCGGCCGCCGACGCTCATTGACCGCTAGGACCACGTCCGCGTGGGTCCGCGGCTGGCCCGTTTGGTCCAGCAGGGCGTGTGCCAGTGCCGACGGTCCTCCACCGCGGACTCACCGAGGTCGGCGGGCCACACCACCACGTGTGCGACGCCGGGCCTGATCTCGTGGTCGCAGCCGGGGCACCGGTATGTCTTGGTTGCCCTCGACGCGGCGACGGCCTTGACCTCGTAGTCGTAACCGTCGGGCCCAGCCTCGACACGGCGCGTCGAGGCGAAGGACAAGGGCGGGGGTTGACTGCGGGGCGGGTTGCGGCGCTTGGCCATCTCCTCATCCTCTCGCGTCAGAACAATCTGAATTCGTTGCTGTCCAGCCCGCGCATCTGATCGTAATCCAAGGTGACACAACGGATCCCGCGGTCTACGGCGAGGGTACGTGCCTGCGGCTTGATCTGCTGGGCGGCGAAGACGCCGCTGACGGGCGCCAGCACGGTGTCCCGGTTCAGCAGAGTGAGGTACCGGGTGAGCTGCTCGACGCCGTCGATGTCGCCACGGCGCTTGATCTCCACTGCCACCGACCGGCCCAACTCGTCACGGCACATCAGGTCGACCGGACCGATGGCCGTCATGTATTCCCGGCGCACCAGGGTGTACCCGACGCCCAGCAGCTCGACGTGCTCGGCCAGCAGCTTCTGCAGATGCGCCTCGACGCCGTCCTTCACCAGGCCCGGATCCACGCCCAGCTCGTGGCTGGAGTCGTGCTCGACGTCCTCGACGGTGATGCGGAGTTGCTCACCGGCCTTGTTCTCCACCACCCAGACGGGATGGTCGCCGCCGTTCTCCTCGACCAGCCAACAGGGTGGGCTCATCCAGTTCAGCGGCTTGTACGCGCGGTCGTCGGCGTGCACGCTGACCGACCCGTCGGACTTGAACAGCAGCAGCCGACGCGCGGACGGAAGGTGGGCGGTGAGGCGGCCGACGTAGTCGACGGTGCACTGGGCGATGACGAGGCGCACCGAACCACCATAGATGGCCGGGTACGGGTCACTAGGCTGACGCCACGATGACGGAGAAGAAGAACGCGGCGCAGCGGCTGGGCCGGGTGCTCGAACGGGTCACCAGTCAGAGCGGTCACGTCTCGGGAACCCCGGAATACGGTTCGTGGATCCTAGGCCGAGTCTCGGAGAGCCAGTTCCGCCGCCGCATCCGCATCCAGGTCATCCTGACGACGTTCGTCATCATCGCGAACCTGATCGGCATCGGCGTCGCGACGCTCGTCGTCACCGTCGCCTTCCCGACGCCCAACGTCTTCGCCCCGGACGTCCGCTGGATCACCTTCATCGTGGTCCCGGTCTACCTCTTCGGCGCGCTGATCGTGGGCACCTTCTGGGCCACCTACCGGGTGATGAACAACGTCCGCTGGGCCATCGAGGAGCGCCCACCCACCAAGGCCGACCAGCGCAACACCTTCTTCGCCCCGTGGCGCTTGACCCGCGTGCTGCTGATCCTGTGGGGCATCGGCACGGTCGTACTCACCACCCTCTACGCGCTGCATGACACGCAGTTCATCCCGAAGTGGTTGCTGGGCATCAGCTTTCCCGGCATCGTCGTCTCCGCCAGCTGCTACCTGTTCACCGAATTCGCCCTGCGCCCGGTGGCGGCGCAGGCCCTGGAGGTCGGGCCGCCCCCGCGCCGATTCGCCCCCGGGGTGATGGGTCGCATCATCGTGGTGTGGGCACTCGGCTCGGGCGTACCGGTGTTGGGCGTGCTGTTGGCGGCCATCTTCGCCCTCACGCTCAGGAATCAGAGCCCCACCCAGTTCGCCTGGGCCATCATCGTTCTCGCCCTGTTCGCGTTGGTGTTCGGCTTCATCCTGATGTGGATCCTGTCGTGGCTGACGGCGACGCCGGTCCGCGTGGTGCGCGCCGCGCTCAACCGCGTGGAGGAGGGTGATCTCAAGACGAACCTGGTGGTCTTCGACGGCACCGAATTGGGCCAGCTGCAACGGGGTTTCAACTCGATGGTCGACGGCCTGCGGGAGCGCGAGCGGGTGCGCGCCCTCTTCGGTCAGCACGTCGGGCGCGAGGTCGCCGAGTTGGCCGAGAAGCAGCAGCCCGAGCTCGGCGGGGAGGAGCGTCCTGCGGCGGTGATCTTCGTCGACGTGATCGGCTCCACGCAGCTGGTGACCAGCCGGCCCGCCGTCGAGGTGGTCAAGCTGCTCAACCGGTTCTTCGCCGTGATCGTCGACGAGGTCGACCGTCACCACGGCCTGGTCAACAAGTTCGAGGGCGACGCGGTGCTGGCCGTCTTCGGTGCGCCGGTGGCGTTGGACAACGCCGAGGATGAGGCGTTGGCCGCCGCCCGCGGGATGGCCGAGCGGCTGCGCACCGAGGTGCCGGAGTTGCAGGCCGGCATCGGGGTGGCGGCCGGTCAGGTGGTGGCGGGCAACGTCGGTGCCAAGGAGCGCTTCGAGTACACCGTCATCGGGGAACCGGTCAACGAGGCCGCCCGGCTGTGCGAACTGTCCAAGGAGATCGACGGCCACCTCGTCGCCTCCTCCGACACCGTCGCCCAAGCCGGCGACGAGGAAGCCGCCCGGTGGACGCTGGGCGAGACGGTCACGCTGCGTGGCTACGAGGAGCCGACCCGGCTGGCGGTGCCGGCCTAGCCCGTAGAGGTCGCCGGCTGACGCGCGATCCACGCCCGGCCGGCCTTGGCGGCGCGCACCAGCGCGCCGTATTCGCCGAAGTAGTCGGCGACGGCACCCACCGCGGGCAACATGCCGAGGTACCGGAAGATGCGGCGTGGCCGGGACCGCTTGCCGAGTTCGTCGCCGATGGCCCTCATCTGGCCCGCCACCCGCCACAGCGGCTTGAGCAGCGCCAAAGGCGTGCCGTCCAGCGGGGAGGATTCGGGCTCGGGTTCGTCTGCGGCGGCGGTGGCGTCGTAGGAGTCGGCGGGGAGCTCGCGGCCGCACATCACCGACGCCAGCAGACGCACCTGCTGGCCGTAGTCCTCGACACCACATTCCCGCGCGACGGCGCACAGGACGACGGCCTGGTTGGCGAAGCCCAGCGCATCCTGCAGCGGCAGGCGGTCGGCCACCGCGCCGAATACGCCGGGAAACGCGACCAGGACGGTGTC
>Ga0102593_1001363_pt1 | contig 24295 bp, 19 predicted proteins | sample AraplaCol_mMS_r2_2_FD_76862 | JGI IMG/M metagenome (GOLD analysis project Ga0102593, IMG submission 76862) | Arabidopsis root microbial communities from North Carolina, USA - plate scrape MF_Col_mMS_r2 (SPADES assembly) (version 2) | ecosystem: Host-associated > Plants > Roots > Endosphere...
TTTTCGCGAAATAGCTTGACTCTTTTCCATCGAAAGTGAAATGAGTGCATTTGTCAAAGCGCTTTGGAACGGCATCCAAATAGTTTCAAAAGTGCGGTTGGGATTGTGATGGGAGGTTGATCACATGAGAAAGACGTTTTTGATGGGCGTTGCCGCGGCGGCGCTTCTTGCTGCGGGTGCCGCGTCGGCTGCCGATCTGAAGTTTGCCCCCGGGCAGGATTCGAAGTTCAACTGGAAGAGCTACGACGACTTCAAGGCTGCACATGCCGACCTGAAGGGCGAGCAGATGACCATCTTCGGGCCATGGCGCGGTGAAGACGAAGCCTTCTTCCGCAGCATTCTGGCCTATTTCACCGAAGCGACCGGCGTGGACGCCAAGTACTCGTCTTCGGAAAACTATGAGCAGCAGATCGTCATCGACACGCAGGCTGGCTCGCCGCCGAACATCGCGATCCTGCCGCAGCCGGGCCTTCTCGCCGACCTCGCCGGCAAGGGCTTCCTGACGCCGCTCGGCGATGAGACCTCTGCTTGGGTCAAGGAAAACTATGGCGCCGGCGACAGCTGGGTTGGCTATGGCACCTACAAGGGCAAGGACGGCAAGGAAGCCTTCTACGCCTTCCCATACAAGGCCGACGTGAAGTCGCTTGTCTGGTATGTGCCGGAGAATTTCAAGGAAGCAGGCTACAAGGTCCCGACGACCATGGAAGAGCTCCATGCCCTGACCGACCAGATCGTCAAGGACGGCGGCGTGCCGTGGTGCATCGGCCTCGGCTCCGGTGGTGCGACCGGCTGGCCGGCAACGGACTGGATCGAAGACATCATGCTGCGCCAGCAGAAGCCTGATGTTTACGACAAGTGGACGACCAACGAAGTGAAGTTCACCGATCCGGCCGTCGTTGCCGCGATCGAGGAATTCGGCTCCTTCGCCAAGAACGAGAAGTATGTCAGCGGTGGCGTTGCAGCCGTAGCTGCGACCGACTTCCGCGACAGCCCGAAGGGTCTCTTCGGCGTGCCGCCGAAGTGCTATCTGCATCACCAGGCTTCATTCATTCCGTCCTTCTTCCCAGAAGGCACGAAGCTCGGTCAGGATGCCGACTTCTTCTATATGCCGACCTATGCGGCGCATGCCGATCTCGGCAAGCCGGTTCTGGGCGCTGGTACGCTCGTAACCGTCACGAAGGACTCCAAGGCCGCCCGGGCGTTCGTTGAATTCCTGAAGACGCCGATCGCACACGAAGTCTGGATGGCGCAGTCCAGCTTCCTGACGCCGTACAAGGGCGTCAACACGGCAGCCTATGCAAACGATCAGATGAAGCGGGAAGGCGAGATCCTGACGACTGCGACGACTTTCCGCTTCGATGGTTCCGACCTGATGCCTGGCAAGATCGGCGCGGGCGCATTCTGGACAGGCATGGTCGATTTCGTTGGTGGCAAGTCTGCGGAAGACACCACCAAGCAAATTCAGGGTGCCTGGGACGCGATCAAGTAACATCGCCTGAGTTCCATGCCGTCGGTTGCGGCGGCATGGTTGAAATACATGGCCGGATACTGGGAGTGTCCGGCCACTGTCGCCTGTCGCGTCGAGCGATGGCGGCGTGACGACATCGGCGCGCATACCCGTCAGGACAGACAGGGTAGCAGGGGGAGGGACGAATGCTGTCGCAGATAGTTTCCGCTTTGGGGGTCGTGGTCGTGGCGGTCTTCGCCTGCTCGGCCTACTTCTATTTTTCCAACAAGATCCTGGATTGGTCCCTGCCGGTGAAGGATGGTGACATTCATTCCGCAGCGCGCAACCTGAATCGCCGGGCGATGATCCGCCCGTGGCTGTTCATCGGGCCGGCCCTTCTCCTCCTTGTCGTCTACCTCGTTTATCCCGTGGTCGCGACGCTGATCCTGTCCTTCTATGACCGCTCCGGTGAGCAGTTTGTCGGCTTTGCGAACTATCAGTGGGCTTTCACCGACCGCGAATTCCGCCAGTCGATCTTCAACAACATCCTGTGGCTGGCGGTCGTGCCGGCGGCCTGCACCTTCTTCGGCCTCGTCATCGCCGTGATGACCGACCGCATCTGGTGGGGCAATATCGCCAAGAGCATCGTCTTCATGCCGATGGCGATCTCTTTCGTCGGCGCATCGGTTATCTGGAAGTTCATCTACGAATACCGCGGCGGCAACGATGTGCAGATCGGCCTCCTCAACGCGATCGTCCAGCTGTTCGGCGGGACGCCTCAGGTATGGATCTCGGTTCCCTTCTGGAACAACTTTTTCCTGATGATCATCCTCATCTGGATTCAGACCGGTTTTGCGATGGTAATCCTGTCCGCGGCGCTCCGGGGCATCCCTGAGGAAACCATTGAAGCCGCCGTCATCGACGGCGCAAACGGCTGGCAGATCTTCTGGCGCATCATGGTGCCGCAGGTCTGGGGTACGATCGCCGTTGTCTGGACCACGATTACCATTCTCGTGCTCAAGGTCTTCGACATCGTGCTGACCATGACCAACGGTCAATGGAATACGATGGTGCTCGCCAACCTGATGTTCAACTGGCTGTTCCGAGGCGGTGGTGACTCCGGCCGAAGTGCTGTTATCGCGCTGATCATCATGCTGGCCGTGACGCCGATCATGGTCTGGAACGTCCGTCGCGCCAATCGCGAGCTGGGAGGCCACTGAGATGACGCTTACCCGAGATTTCTTCAAGATCGGCCCCGCCCGTCTCTTTGTCCACTTTGCGGTCCTCGTGATCGTCGTTCTGTGGCTGATCCCGACGCTCGGTATCTTTGTCAGCGCGTTGCGCGACAAGGACCAGCTCGTCGTCTCCGGCTGGTGGACGGCCTTTGCGGGCTCGTCACGCACCGTTGCCGTGCGCCTTGGACAGCCCGACCAGCAGAAGCAGGAAGGCGCCATTTACGTCATTTCGGGCAATGTGCTGGAAGGACAGCAGGGGCGCTCCATCCGCGCTTTCGGCACGCGCGTCCAGCAGCCGTCCGCCTACAAGGCGGGCGAGACGGCTGATCTCGGCGACGGCGTGTCGCTCACCGTCGCAGCCGACGGCAACTATCGCTATATGAAGTATGCCGCCTTCGGACCGGATGACGGCGGCCGCCGTGTCTACATTTCCGTTGCCACGCCGCCGGAATTCACGCTGCAGAACTACAAGAACGTTCTGACCAGCGAGGGTATCGGGCAGTCCTTCATCAACTCGCTGACTGTCACCATCCCGGCGACGATCATCCCGATCCTGATCGCCGCCTTCGCGGCCTACGCGCTGAGCTGGATGGAGTTTCCGGGGCGCGCGTTGCTGATCGCGCTTGTTGTCGGCCTTATCGTCGTGCCGCTGCAGATGTCGCTCATTCCGCTTCTGCGACTTTACAACGGCATCGGCGCACTGCTCGACGCTCCGTCGAAGACCTATCCCGGCATCTGGTTCGCGCACACTGCCTTCGGCATGCCGCTCGCAATCTATCTGCTGCGCGCCTACATCGCCGGTCTCCCGAGGGAAATTATTGAGTCCGCCCGCGTCGACGGCGCCAGCGATTTTGAAATCTTTACCCGTATCGTACTGCCCTTGTCCTTCCCCGCGCTCGCATCCTTTGCGATCTTCCAGTTCCTGTGGGTGTGGAACGACCTGCTTGTCGCCATGGTCTTCCTCGGCACCGACAGGGACCACCTCGTGCTGACAGGCGCGCTGAACGCGCTGCTCGGGTCACGGGGTGGCAACTGGGAAATCCTGACGGCCTCGGCCTTCGTCACCATTGTCGTACCGCTGCTCGTGTTCTTCGGCTTGCAGCGCTATCTGGTGCGTGGTCTGCTCGCGGGCTCGGTCAAGGGCGGTTAGCAACCCAAGACGATCGAACAGGAAACATGAGCATGGCATCCCAATCCATTTTGACGGCCGACAAGGACTGGTGGCGCGGCGCGGTGATCTATCAGATCTATCCGCGCTCCTACCAGGACTCCAATGGCGACGGCATCGGCGATTTGAAGGGGATCACCGCCCGGCTGCCGCATGTCGCCGCCCTCGGCGCCGACGCGATCTGGATCTCGCCTTTCTTCACTTCGCCAATGCGCGATTTCGGCTACGATGTCTCCGACTACGAGAACGTCGATGCCATTTTCGGCACGCTGGTGGATTTCGACACGCTGATTTCAGAGGCCCATCGCCTCGGCATTCGCGTGATGATCGACCTCGTCATCTCGCACAGCTCGGACCAGCATCCCTGGTTCGTCGAGAGCCGATCCAGCAAGACCAACGCGAAGGCCGACTGGTATGTCTGGGCTGATGCCAAGCCTGATGGCACGCCGCCGAACAACTGGCTGTCGATTTTCGGCGGTTCCGCATGGGCGTGGGATCCGACGCGCATGCAGTACTACATGCACAACTTCCTGACCTCGCAGCCGGACATGAACCTGCACAATCCCGAGGTTCAGGACCGGTTGCTTGATGTCGTCCGCTTCTGGCTGAAGCGCGGCGTCGATGGCTTCCGCCTCGATACGATCAACTTCTACTTCCACGACAGGGAACTGCGCGACAATCCGGCGCTCGCCCCCGAGCGCCGCAACGCTTCAACCGCTCCGGCGGTCAATCCCTATAACTTCCAGGAGCACCTTTACGACAAGAACCGGCCGGAGAACCTGGAGTTCCTGAAGCGGTTCCGCGCCGTGCTCGAGGAGTTTCCGGCGATTGCTGCCGTCGGCGAGGTGGGCGACAGTCAACGCGGTCTTGAGATCGTCGGCGAATACACGTCAGGCAATGACAAGATGCATATGTGCTATGCCTTCGAGTTCCTGGCGCCCGACCCCTTGTCGCCCGAACGCGTCGAGGAGGTGATGGAAGACTTCGCGGCCGCGGCACCCGATGGCTGGGCCTGCTGGGCGTTTTCCAACCACGATGTCATGCGCCATGTCAGCCGCTGGGGCTCGCTGGTCGCCGATCACGATTCATTCGCCAAGCAGTATGCGTCGCTCCTGATGACGATGCGCGGTTCCGTCTGCCTCTACCAGGGCGAGGAACTCGGCCTGACCGAGGCCGATCTCGCCTATCAGGACCTGCAGGATCCTTACGGCATCCAGTTCTGGCCGGAATTCAAGGGCCGTGATGGTTGCCGCACGCCGATGGTTTGGGATAGCCAGGTCGCCCAGGGCGGCTTCTCGACCGTCAAGCCGTGGCTGCCGGTTCCTGTCGAACACATCCTGCGCGCCGTCAGCGTCCAGCAGGGCGACGAGAACTCGGTCCTCGAGCACTATCGCCGCTTCCTCGCCTTCCGCAAGCTGCATCCGGCCTTTGCCAAGGGCGAGATCGAGTTCATGGAACCGCAGGAGGACGTGCTGATTTTCGTGCGCGAGTACGGCAACGAAAAGCTGCTTTGCGTCTTCAACATGAGCGCTACCGAAAGTGCCGTCGTTTTGCCTGCCGGTGACTGGCAGGCGTTGACGGGCCACGGCTTCGTCAGCAATAACTACGGTGAGAAGATCGATATTCCGGCATGGGGAGCGTACTTCGCTCGTCTCGCCTGACGACTTGAGGAGGAGGATTTAATGACTGGACTGACGCTCAAGGATATTCGCAAATCCTACGGTTCCGTGGACGTTCTCCACGGCATCGATCTGGAGATCAAGGAGGGCGAGTTCGTTGTGTTCGTCGGTCCTTCGGGCTGCGGAAAATCCACCCTGCTGCGCATGATTGCCGGCCTGGAGAACATTACCGGTGGCGACATGTATATCGATGGCCAGCTGGTCAACGATGTGCCGCCGTCGAAGCGCGGCATCGCCATGGTGTTCCAGTCCTATGCGCTCTATCCGCACATGACGGTCTACGACAACATGGCGTTCGGCATGAAGATCGCCGGCGAAAACAAGCAGGAGATCGATCGCCGTGTTCGTGCGGCGGCCGACAGTCTTCAACTCGGCAAATATCTCGATCGCCTGCCGAAAGCGCTCTCCGGTGGTCAGCGCCAGCGTGTTGCCATCGGCCGCGCCATTTGCCGCAATCCGAAGGTCTTCCTCTTCGACGAGCCGCTGTCGAACCTCGACGCAGCTCTCCGTGTCGCGACCCGCATCGAGATCGCCCGCCTGAGCGAGCAGATGGCCGGCACGACAATGATCTACGTCACGCACGACCAGGTCGAGGCGATGACACTTGCCGACCGCATCGTCGTTCTTTCCGCCGGCAACATCGAGCAGGTGGGCGCACCGCTGGAGCTCTACGAGCGTCCGGCCAATCTCTTCGTCGCCAAGTTCATCGGCTCTCCGGCCATGAACGTCATTCCGTCGACGATTACCGAGGCTGGCAACTCAACGACGGTGACGCTGACCGGCGGCAAGTCCGTAACGCTGGACATTCCGACGGCGGGCTCTGAGAAGGGCAAGACCGCGAGCTTCGGCGTTCGCCCCGAGGATCTACGCATCGCCGGTGCCGGCGACGACTACCTCTTCGAGGGCGAAGTCTCGATCGTCGAAGCGCTCGGCGAAGTGACACTGCTCTACATCGAGGGTCTCGTTCCGGGCGAGCCGATCATCGTCAAGCTGCCTGGCATTTACGATATCAAGAAGGGCCAGAAGATGCACTTCTCGGCCGACCGCTCCAAGCTGCATCTTTTCGATGCGGAAGGGCGCACGTATCGTAAATAAAGTTGCCTCGTTGCGAACGAGAAAAATCAGGCCCGGGGACCGCGATGTGTTGCCCGGGCTTTGTTATGTATTTGATCGAAAACGGGTTTATTCTTGCAGGTTCGCTGCGGCGTTCAGTGTGTATAGCGTGCCGGATCGAAACTCCTCTCACCTTCTGTTAAACATCGCCAGCTAGTATTTCCTCATTGAATATCGAAGGGAATACGGCGGTGGCAGCATCGAATCCAATGCCTTCCGGGCAGCACTTTCTAAATAAGGAGGAATCCTTCATGTACGACCGCGAAGTGCGGTTCAAAATGGAGGATACGATGAATGCCGCACGCATCGAATATACTGAGAAGGGCGTCATGCACATGGCGTCCCGGCGTTGCGATATCATTCGCATTTCGAAGAGCACGGCCGTCCTCGCGCTCCTCACCCAGTACGCCCTTCCGAAGCAGTTCTATCTCGATATCCCGGATGCACGCATCACCAAGATCGGCTGCATGCTAACGCGGGTGAATGCCAACAACACGATCGAAGTTCGCTTTCTGCGCATGCTAAATGATAAGGAACTCAACAAGATCTTCGTCTACAGCACACACCCGGCACACCGCGATCGCGTGCTCGACATCCGCGGCTGATTTCGCCAAGCATCAAAAGCAAAGCCCGCGAGTTTCCTCGCGGGCTTCGTTGTTTCTAGAGCGGGCTATTGCCTCAATGGAAGAGGACGCTGGCCCCGCGATCCGAAGGACCGACGGCGCGGCGGAAGGGCGAAAACAGCTCGCGGCCCATGCCGAATTCGTTCTCGGAAAGATCGGCAACCACGGACTCGCGTTCCGCCAGATCGGCAGCATCGACCAGAACCTCCAGCGTGCCGGCGATCGCGTCGAGGCGAATGATGTCGCCGTCCTTGATGCGAGCGATCGGACCACCATCGACAGCCTCCGGCGTCACGTGGATTGCAGCCGGAACCTTGCCCGAAGCGCCGGACATACGGCCGTCGGTCAGAAGTGCCACGCGGAAGCCGCGATCCTGCAGCACGCCGAGTGGCGGCGTCAGCTTGTGCAGTTCCGGCATGCCATTCGCCTTCGGTCCCTGGAAGCGAACGACGGCGATAAAGTCCTTGTTGAGCTTGCCTTCCTTGAAAGCGTCCTGCAGTTCCTGCTGGCTGTGGAAGACGATGGCCGGCGCTTCGATGACGTGGCGGTCCGGCTTGACTGCAGAGATCTTGATGACGGCCTTGCCGATATTGCCGCGAAGCATTTTCAGGCCGCCATTGGCCTGGAAGGGGGTTTCGATATTGGCAAGCACCTTCGGGTCGACACTCTTTTCCGGTGCCGGTTCGCGCACGATCGTGCCATCGTCACCGAGGCGGGGATCGATCGTGTAAGCCTGCAGGCCATGGCCGAAGACCGTACGAACGTCGTCATGCACCATGCCGTGCTTGAGCAGCTCCTTGATAAGGAAGCCCATGCCGCCGGCGGCGTGGAAGTGGTTCACGTCGGCAAGGCCGTTCGGATAAACGCGCGCCAGCAGCGGCACGATCTCGGATAGCTCGGCAATATCCTGCCAGGTCAGCTGGATGCCTGCTGCCCGCGCCATGGCGACGAGGTGTAGCGTGTGGTTCGTCGAGCCGCCGGTCGCGTGCAGGCCGACGACGCCGTTGACGATAGAGCGCTCATCGATCATCTCACCGGCCGGCGTGTATTCGTTGCCCTGGGCCGTAATCGCCAACGCACGCTTGGCAGCTTCGCGTGTGAAGGCTTCGCGCAGCGGAGTGCCTGGATTGATGAAGGAGGAGCCGGGCATATGGAAGCCCATAATCTCCATCAGCATCTGGTTCGAATTCGCCGTGCCGTAGAAGGTGCAGGTGCCCGGACCGTGGTAGGACTTCGACTCTGCTTCCAGCAGTTCGGCGCGGCCGACCTTGCCTTCGGCATAAAGCTGGCGCACGCGTGACTTCTCGTCGTTCGGCAGGCCCGACGTCATCGGACCGGCCGGCACGAAGATCGCCGGCAGATGCCCGAAGGAGAGGGCGGCGATGACAAGGCCGGGCACGATCTTGTCGCAGACGCCGAGGAAAAGCGCGGCATCGAACATATTGTGGGAGAGGCCCACGCCGGCAGCCATGGCGATCAGGTCGCGCGAGAACAAGGAAAGCTCCATTCCTGGCTGCCCCTGGGTGACGCCATCGCACATGGCAGGAACACCGCCGGCGACCTGCGCGATGCCCCCGGCTTCCGCTGCCGCCTCGCGGATGATCGCCGGATAATGCTCGAAGGGCTGGTGCGCGGAGAGCATGTCGTTGTAGGAAGTGATGATGCCGAGGTTTGGCACGCGGTCGCCTGCAAGCGCGTCCTTCTCGGCGGGGGAACAGACCGCAAAGCCGTGCGCGAGGTTGGCGCAACCGAGAACCGAGCGGCTTACACCCTTGGAGGTCGCATTGCGCAGGCGCTCCAGATAAAGTCCGCGTGTCGGCTTCGATCGTTCGACGATGCGGGAGGTGATCGCAGAAATGCGTGCATTAGCGGACATGGGAGGTATCCTGCCTTGTTTGCTCTTCAGTTTTTCGTTCGCGGCTATCTGCCCGAAGGCTTATGGAGCCCAGTAGATTTCGACGGGGCTCGCCGCCCGCCGCAAAATGGCGCGGATCGGCATCTCTGCCTCGTCGCCGGCGCTCTGCGCTTTCGTCAGGACGTCCTTCTTGCTCTCGCCTTCGATGTGAAGCACGAGCAGCTTTGCATCCTGAAGGCTGGAGAAGGTGAAGGTGAGCCGCGGCTCGCCCGCGCCCTCCGCCTCCATGGTGATGATACCACGCGGCGTGTTGGGGTCGAGCGCGACCTTCAGATTGCTGCCGCGCGGAAAGAACGAGGCGGTATGGCCGTCGCCGCCCATTCCGAGGATCGCCACATCGAAGGGATTGCCGATCGTGGCCGTCGCGCTCGTCGCAAGCCTCGCAGCCTCCTCGACCGAGCCTGCTGCCTGGTAGAGCGGCAGGAAGTTTGCAGCCTTCGCCTTGTTCCGCAGGAGGTTTTCGGCCACCAGCAGATGGTTCGAGCGCGGATTGTTCGCCGCTACGAAGCGTTCGTCGACGAGTGTGATGGTCACTTTGTTCCAGTCGAGATCGCGGGCCGAAAGCTCTTGGAAAAACAGTTTCGGCGTCGAGCCGCCGGAAACGGCAAAGGTTGCCGCTCCCCGTGCGTCGATTGCCGCGGAAAGCGACGCAGCGACTTTGTCGGCAAGGTTGCGAGCCAGTTCCGCGCCATTGGCAAAAGCATGCATCGTCGCTGCCATCGTTCTTTATCCTACAGGTTGTCGTGCCAGGTGCGGCCGTCACGCTCGATGAGCGCGATCGACTGGCTGGGGCCCCAGGTGCCGGCGGTGTATCCCTGAACCTTCTGGCCGGTCGAATCCCAACCCTTCAAGATCGGGTCGACCCACTGCCATGCGGCCTCGACTTCGTCGCGGCGCATGAACAGCGTCTGGTTTGAACGAATGACGTCCATCAGCAGCCGTTCATAGGCGTCCGGATTGCGGACCTGGAAAGCGTCGGCAAAGCTCATGTCGAGCGAGACGTTGCGGAGGCGCATGCCGCCCGGGCCCGGATCCTTGATCATCAGCGACTGCTTGACGCCTTCATCAGGCTGCAGGCGAATGATGAGCTGGTTCTGGTTGATACGGCCGGCGGACTGGTCGAAGACCGAGTGCGGGATCGACTTGAAGGTGATGACGATTTCCGACATGCGGCCGGCAAGACGCTTGCCGGTACGGATGTAGAAGGGAACGCCAGCCCAGCGCCAGTTGCCGATTTCGGCCTTGATGGCAACGAAGGTTTCGGTGTTCGAAACGCCGCCTTCGAGCTCCTCAAGGTAACCCTTGACCGGACCACTGCTGGAAGCGCCGGCGCGATACTGGCCGCGAACGGTATTGGTCTCGACGTTCGATGCATTGATCGGCTTCAATGCGCGCAGCACCTTCAGCTTCTCGTCGCGGACGGCCTCGGAGTCCATCGAGGAGGGGACCTCCATCGCGACCAGGCAGACGAGCTGCATGATGTGGTTCTGCACCATGTCGCGCAGCGCGCCAGCGGTGTCATAATATCCGGCGCGGCCTTCGAGGCCGACCGACTCGGCAACCGTGATCTGCACGTGGTCGATATGGTTGGCGTTCCACAGCGGCTCATAGAGCGCATTGGCAAAGCGCAACGCCATCAGGTTCTGCACCGTTTCCTTGCCGAGATAGTGGTCGATGCGGAAGATCTGCTCTTCCTTGAAGACCTTGCCGATCGTGTCGTTCAGCTGCAGGGCGGAAGCAAGGTCGCGGCCGATCGGCTTTTCAACGACAATGCGCGTCGACTTGGTGATCAGCTTGTGGTCATGAATTTTCTGCGAGATGTCGCCGAAGATGCCCGGAGCAACGGCGAGGTAGAAGGCGCGCACGCGATCCTTGCCTTCGTCCAGAAGCTTCTTGAGCTGATCCCAGCCGGCATCCGAACGCGCATCCACCGGCACGTAGTACAGGCGCTGCAGGAACTTCGTAACCTCGGCCTCGTTGTATTCGCCCTTCTTGAGGTGCTCCTTCAGGGCGTCCTGGGCAAACTTGCGATATTCCTCGCTCGTCAGCGGGCTACGCGACGCGCCGATGATACGGGTCGGTTCGGAGAACTGCCCCTCGATCTGACGATGGTAAAGGGCAGGCAGCAACTTGCGTTCCGCAAGGTCGCCGCTGCCACCGAAAACGACATAATCAAAGGGTTCAACGGGGATGGTTTGGCTGCTCATGAGGATGTCTCTCAATCAGACGGGTTATTGGCTCTTTAATCTAATCGATTTAAAAAAGCCAGTGTGCGATGCAATGAATCTCTCGGAAAGAGGTTTTAGATCGAATTGCCGCGCGATGAAATCCGCAATCTGACTAAAACTTGTCGCGCAGTGCAAACCAGGAGAGCGCCAGGAAAAGCAGCGGCGCGCGCATGGCCGCACCCCCGGGAAAGGCCGGAATATCGAGCGACTTGAAAAGATCGAGATCCGCCGATTTTCCCAGAACCGCTTCGGCATAGAGCTTTCCGCAGTAATTGGCGAGCATGACACCATGACCGGAATAGCCGCCGATCGACGTCACGCCAGGCATGACCTCGCGCACAAAAGGCTGACGCGGCATGGTGATGCCGACCGAACCGCCCCAGGCATGCGTGATCTCGATGTCCCGAAGCGCCGGGTAAATCTCGGCGATCTGCCGGCGGATGTGCTGCGTTATGTCGCGCGGATTGTCGGCCGTATAGGCTTCGCGCCCGCCGAAGAGCAATCGTCCGTCCTTGGACTTGCGGAAGTAGCGCACGACAAAGCGCGAGTCGGCCACGGACTCGCCGCCCGGCAGCACCTGCGGATGCGCGTCGAGCGGCACCGTGGCGCCAATGAAGGAGCGGATAGGCATCACGTGACTTGCCGTCACCGGCTCGAGATTGCCGACATAGCCGTTGCAGGCGATCAGCGCCCTGTCGGCAGTGATCGTGCCCCTTGGCGTCTCGATCAACACCTTGCTGCTGCCATGAAGGATCGCCGAGGCCTTGGTCATCTCGAAGATCTGCGCGCCGGCATTGGCGGCAACCCGGGCAAGGCCGATCAGCAGCTTCAGCGGATGGATGTGGCCCGTCCCGATGTCGCGAACGCCGCAGTGGTAGCGCGTCGAGCCGAGCCGTTCCTGCGTTTCGGCTTTGTCCATGAAGCGCACATGCGGATAGTTGTAGCGCATCGCCGCGATCTCGGCGTTTTCGTAGTAGTCGGCCCTGTAGCTCGGCTTGTGTGCAACGTTCATCTGCCCCGGCATGTAGTCCATGTCGATCTGATAGTCGGTCGCGAAATCCATGAGATGGTGCTTGGCCGCCTCGGCGAGATCGAACAGCGCGCGCGAACGCTCGTAGCCGATCTTTTCCTCAAGCTCTTCCGGCCACCAGCGTTGCCCGGTGCCGAGCTGGCCGCCGTTGCGCCCCGAGGCGCCGTCGCCGAACCGGCACGCCTCGATGAGAACCACCGAGACGCCGGATTTGGCGAGATTGTAGGCGGCCTGAAGGCCGGTGTAGCCGCCGCCGACGATTGCGACGTCGCATGTCTTCGAGCCGTCCATTTCCGGGTAGGTCGGCCGCTCGCCTGATGTTGCCTGATACCAGGAAATGCCGGGCGCAATCGGGCTCTGCCATCTCTCCTGCGATGTCATGATGAAGCCCTCCCTAAACATTCAGCAGAAGGAATTCGCGCTCCCAGGGGCTGATCACCTGCATGAAAGTTTCGAATTCTCCGCGCTTCACACCGGCGTAGATGCCGAGGAACTCCTTGCCGAACACTTCCTCGAAGGCTTCCTCGTCTTCCATCAACGCGACTGCTTCCAGAAGGCCGCGTGGCAGTTCGATCGAGCCCTCGTTTGCCGTATCCTCTGTTGGTGCTGTCGGCTCGATGCCCTTCATGATGCCGAGCAGGCCCGATGCGAGCGAGGCGGCGAGCGCAAGGTAAGGGTTGGCATCCGAACTCGGCAGGCGGTTTTCGACGCGCCGTGCCTGCGGATCGGATACCGGGACGCGGAACGCCGTCGTGCGGTTGTCATAACCCCAGGCATTGTTGACGGGCGCCGACATGTCAGGCGTCAGCCGCCGATAGGAGTTCACATAGGGCGCCAGCATCACCATGGAACTCGGCACGTATTTCTGCAGGCCGCCGATGAAATGGAAGAACTCACGAGAGGCGGAACCATCAGGGTTGGAGAAGATGTTCTTGCCGGTTTCCTGGTTCACGACCGACTGGTGGATGTGCATCGCCGAGCCCGGCTGTCCCTGCATCGGCTTGGCCATGAAGGTGGCATAGATGCCGTGCTTCATCGCCGCTTCGCGGATCGTGCGCTTGAACAGGAACACTTGGTCGGCAAGTTCGATCGGATTGCCGTGGCGCAGGTTGATTTCCAGCTGCGCCGGGCCTTCTTCGTGGATCAGCGTATCGATCTCGAGACCCTGCTTTTCCGAGAAATGGTAGATGTCGTCGATCAGTTCGTCGAATTCGTTGATGCCGGCGATCGAATAGCCCTGACCCCCGAGGATCGAACGGCCGGAGCGGCCCTTCGGCGGATGCAGCGGATAATCCGGGTCATCATTCTTCGCCACGAGGTAGAACTCGATCTCGGGCGCCACGATCGGCTTCCAGCCGCGATCGCCATAGAGTTTCAGCACGCGCTTCAGAACGTTTCGCGGCGTGTAGGGGACCTCTTCCCCATCCACGCTAACGATATCACAGATCACCTGCGCCGTCGGGTCGGTTTCCCAGGGGACGACCGAAAGCGTCGAAAGGTCAGGCACCAGCTTCAGGTCGCTGTCGCGCGGCTCGTAGCGGAAGCTTTCCGTCTCGTCCGGATATTCGCCGGAGATGGTGTGACGGTAGATCGCCGAAGGCAGCGCAAGCGAGGTGTTTGACGTGAACTTGGAACTCGGCATCATCTTGCCGCGCGGCACGCCGGCAAGATCCGGCGTAATGCATTCGATGTCTTCAATGCCGCGCGCCCGTAAGAACTGCGCTGCTTCCTTCCAGTTTTCCACGCCGCGCTGATGTCCGGGGTCCGGGGGTGTCTTCTTCGAGGCAGGTACGTTTCTGGCAGGCTTCAGCGTCGTCTTTTTTGGGGACATGACACACCGGTTTGCGTTGATCGTGACGGCATCATAGCTGGAGTTTGGCAATTGGCGAGGGGGAGGCACGTTGACTTTCGCCTCTTGATGGAAAAAGAAGATGCCTTTCGACAAGGGAAGTGGTTTTGCAGCGAAAAAGCGATGTGATCGTCATCGGCGCGGGCGCAGCCGGCATGATGTGCGCCATTCGCGCCGCTCAGCGCGGCCGCTCGGTCATCGTTCTCGACCATGCGAAATCGCCGGGCGAAAAGATCCGCATCTCCGGGGGGGGGCGCTGCAATTTCACCAACATTCACGCCGGCCCCAAGAGCTTCCTCTCCGCCAATCCGCATTTCTGCAAGTCGGCGCTGGCGCGCTTCACGCCTTCGGATTTTATTGCCATGGTCGATCGTCATCGGATTGCCTGGCGCGAGAAGACGCTTGGGCAGCTGTTTTGCGACGACAGCGCCAAGGACATCATCCGCATGCTTCTCGATGAGATGCAGGCTGCCGGAGCGGCGTTGCATCTGCGCACCGAGATCGCGGACGTGGAAAAGAGCTGCGAAGGCTTCCGCATCTCGACGTCGGAGGGGGCATATGAATGTCGCTCGCTGGTGATCGCGAGCGGCGGCAAGTCTATCCCGAAAATGGGTGCCACGGGCTTTGCCTATCGCATTGCTGAGCAGTTCGGCCTTCCCATGGTGGAGACGCGGCCTGGACTTGTGCCGCTGACCCTGGATCAGGCGACGCTCGAAAGCCTTTCCGACCTGTCGGGCATATCGGCGCCAGCCGAAATCCGTCACGGCAAGACAGCATTCCGCGAAGCCCTGCTGTTCACCCATCGCGGCCTCAGCGGCCCTGCGATCCTGCAAATCTCCTCCTACTGGCGCGAGGGCGAGGACATCACCGTCGACATCGAGCCCGATGTCGATCTGTTCGAACATCTGAAGGCGGCGAAAAGGGTGAATGGCCGGCAGTCCGCTCAGACGGCGCTGGCCGAGATACTCCCGAAGCGGCTGGCGCAATATCTGGCCGACCGAGAAGGCATCGTCGGCCATATGGCCGATCTTTCCGACAAGGTCCTGGCGCGTTTGGCCGAAGCGGTACAAAGCTGGAAAATCAAGCCGTCCGGCTCTGAGGGCTACAGGACTGCCGAAGTGACGCTCGGCGGCATCGATACGACGGGGCTCGACTCCCGTACCATGGCGGCGAAGAGTATTCCGGGCCTCTATTTCATCGGTGAATGTGTCGACGTGACCGGCTGGCTCGGCGGCTATAACTTCCAGTGGGCCTGGGCTTCGGGCTTCGTCGCCGGTGAATCTTTATAGGCGCGAAACTATCTGCTCGATTCAAGAGTTCTTAAGAAGGGTGCGCCATCCTGCCTCATGACGGAATGGAAAAGCACTTCCTAAATAGAGCTTTACCAACAGGTCGTTTTGTTGGATTGTTGTGTCAGAAATGAAGTGAGGTTCTGCAAAATGAACAGGAACGCACGACGCGCCCGCGCCATTGCAATCGCTCAAGCCAAGCCCGACAACAAGCTCGTTGCCGCACGCTACTTCGTCCTCTCTGCCAGTGCATTGGCCGCCGTGGCCGCTCTCCTCCTCGCACGTTGGTTCTGACACTCCCGATCTCGGATCTGTGAGCATCGGCCGCATTCGGGCCGCCGGCCATCTCTGGGCCAAATCGATTTGACCACCGCTAAAATCGATTTGATTGCGGCTATCCGTAATTTCCGCTTATCCGAAAATTAAGACATCCTCTGCAAAACTTGCTCGATGATTTTTTGGGCGCTTCCGCGTTGGCGTGAGGCGAACCGGCAATGACTGCCGACCGGGCCTCGCCGTCCGGGACTCCAATGTTCCAATAAAGCAGCTCGATGCACTCGGTCGGCGCCCCGCCAGGCGGCCGGCGGGAGGAGTGGTGTATGGAAGGCCGGAACCGCTATGTTGATTGACAAGTTTCTTTCCCGTTTCAAGATCAAGACCAAGGTCCTGATCTTTGTATTGCCCTTCGTCGTGAGCATTTCTGCCGTCGGCCTGACCGGCCTCTATGCTTCGGGCATGCTGCAGGGACGTATGGAAATCTCCAACAGCGTCCTGCAGTCGCTCAGCGGGTTCAAGGATCTCTATGGCTCCATGGACGACTTCCTGCAAATGACCAGCCAGGAAGCGCGTGACAAGCTTTACGGGGACATCAAGACGCAACAGGGCACGCTGAACGCCACGCTGAAGCAGATCGGCGACAATGGCGGTCGCGACAACCTTCTTGCCGCCATCGACGGCACCTCGGGAATTTCCGACACCGTGGGCAAGCTCTGGACCCTGCACGAGCAGGAGCTCGCCCTTCGCAAGTCGATCGATGACGCGCAGAAGGTGATGATCACCAGCCGCTTCAACGTCAACTACGATGCGCAGCAACTCGAGGAAAACATCCGCAAGGATGAGGGCAACGCCACTGCAACGCTGCGCGCCGCCGACCGCCTGCTGAAGGGCGGTGATACCCTTGCGGCCGTCATGGCCGACTTCAACAAGGCCCAGCTGCCGGCTGACAAGCTGAAGGTCGTCACGGACGCCATTCCCGCTATCGCAAAGGCGCAGCGCCTGATCGAGATTTCGGTCCCCGCGAACCAGAAGAGCATGACACAGTCGCTGTCGCAGACGATCAGCGACGTGAAGGCGCAGGCAACGGCGGCCGATGCCGGCACCGACGAGGCGATCGCCAATCTCGGGCGACTTGTCTCCCGCTTCCGTCAGATGTCGACCTATACCCAGCTGACGGCAACGCAGATGATGCGCGCAGCGACGACGACCTTCGTCGAGCTCGACAGCCGTATCGCGCAGACGAACTCTGTTCTCGAAGACACGCGCCGTCTGGAGAGCGCGATCTACTCGCTGCAACTCGTGCTCGGTGAGTTCGCTGCCAAGCCTGGCAAGGAAAATCGCGTCCGCCTGCATCAGGAGATCGCGACGCTCGGCACCAACCTAAACACGCTGCTCGCCAGCGCGAAGGGCATGAATTTCGCGGAAGACATCGTCGCGGCAATGTCGCCTGCCCTTGCCTCCATGGATAAGGATGCGCAGAGCCTGGTCGACACGATCAACCAGCGCGTCACCGACTACGCATCCGCTCGCCAGCAGCTTGATGCCGTCTGGGGGCAGCTCACGACGTTTGCCGAATTGCAGAAGAAGAGCGCCGGTGCCGAGCGCACCCAGGCAAATGGCATCTCCGTGCTGACGACGGGCCTCGGCATCCTGGTTTCGATCATCGGCGGCATTGCCCTTGTCCTGACGCTGCAGCGCCCGATCGGCCAGATCACCGCCGCGATGCGCCGCATTGCCGATGGTGCGCTCGACACCAACATCTCGGGCGACCAGCGGTATGACGAAATCGGCGACATTGCCCGCGCGCTTGGCATCTTCAAGGAAAATGCGATCTCCAAGATCCGCATTGAGGAGCAGAGCGAGGAAGAGCGCGTCGCGGCCGAGCATGAACGCCAGCGCAACGACGCCGAGAAGCGCGAAATGGACCGCCAGATCGAGTTTGCTGTCAATGCGCTTGCCTCCGGTCTCGAGCGCATGTCGCAGGGTGATATTTCGACCACGATCGACACGCCGTTCATCGGTCGCCTCGAGCAGCTCCGCCAGGACTTCAACGGTTCGATGATGCGCCTGCAGGCCACCATGAGCCAGATCCGCGACAACGTCGAGATGATCCAGGGCAACGGCAACCAGATGGCTCAGTCTGCTGAAGACCTCTCCAAGCGTACTGAGCAGCAGGCGGCTTCGCTGGAGGAAACCGCCGCTGCCGTTGACCAGATCACTGTCACGGTCCGTTCTTCGGCCGAGCGGGCCAAGGACGCCGATCAGATCGTGCGTCAGGCAAAACGCAGCGCCGACGACTCCGCAGTTGTCGTCAGCAACGCGATCGACGCAATGGGCCGGATCGAAGCGGCGTCCCGGCAGATCGAACAGATCATCGGCGTCATCGACGAGATCGCATTCCAGACCAATCTGCTGGCTCTGAACGCCGGCATCGAGGCAGCACGCGCCGGTGAAGCCGGCAAGGGCTTCGCCGTCGTCGCCATGGAAGTGCGTGAATTGGCGCAGCGCTCCGCTGCTGCGGCGCAGGAGATCAAGGGTCTCATAAACAAGTCGACCACCGAAGTCAGCTCCGGCTCGCAGTTCGTGCAGGAGACCGGCACGGTGCTCGCGAAGATCAGTGCCCAGATCGTCACGATCAGCCAGCATGTCGAAACGATCGCCCGCGCGAGCCATGATCAGTCGAGCGCACTTGGTGAAGTCAACGCGACGGTCAACCAGATGGACCAGATGACGCAGCAGAATGCGGCCATGGTTGAAGAGACGACGGCAGCAAGCCGCGAGCTTGCGGTCGAGGCGGATTCACTGCTGCGGCTCATCCAGCAGTTCAAGATCGACGGCGACATGCAGGCGAGCGTCTACCGCGCGGCATAAGACGACGACCAAAACAAGCGCTTGGAAGGCCCCGGTATACCCGGGTTCTTCTGTTTTTCCGAATATCGGCCGCGTCTTTTTAAGTTTTCGACGATTATCAATTTTTTGAAGATTTTCTTTAAATTTTCGCATTAGCCTCCGGGGCTCACGTCTCAGGGGATACCTATGCTACGCCTGTTCTCGGCTTCCATCGTACGTCAGATCGTCGCCATCACACTCGTTCTACTCGTCTTCAGCACCGCAGCGATCGTCTGCGCCACCTATTACAATCTGAGCGCTTACGTGATGACGAGCGCCGTGTCTGACGCCAAGGATGCAAGCAGGACGATGGCGGTCCTCTACGGCGCGAGCGATGCCGGAGTGAAGGTCGACGTCAGCAACAACGAGCTTGCCGGGGTAACCGAGGAAAAGCTGCCATCGCTCGGCGATCACGTTCTGGTCGATCGCACCGCACAGTCGATTGCTGGCGTTGCCACCGTCTTTGAACGCCAAGGCAGCGACTACGTCCGTGTTTCCACGAACGTCAAGAAAGAGAACGGCGACCGCGCTGTCGGCACGAAGCTCGCGGCGGATCATCCCGCGCAGGCGGTACTGGCCAAGGGGCAGGCCTACTACGGCCCGGCTGACCTTTTCGGTCGGAAGTTCATGACAGGCTATTTTCCGGTGAAGAACACGGCCGGTTCAAACGTCGGCATCCTGTTCATCGGCATCCCGATGGAGGTCTATTACAGCAGCCTGCAGCAACTGCTGATGCTGGTGGCCGGTGTCGGTGTAGCGGTATTGCTGCTCGTCGGCGTGGCAGCCTACTTCGCCATCCGGGCGTCCATCAGGCCGCTCGAGGCGCTGACGGCGACCATTCATACGATTTCCGACGGCAATCTCGACAGGCCGATCCCTTGCGTTGAGAAGCAGAACGAATTCGGCGCGATCGGACGCGCGCTCGCGCTGTTCCGCGACAACGCCCGCGCCCGCCAGGACTTGGAGATGCAGGCGGCCGAACAGCGGCAGCTTAGCGATAGTGAACGTGCCCGCAACGACGCCGAGAAGCGCGCGCTTGACGGCCAGATCGACTTCGCCGTCAACCAGCTCGCCGCCGGTTTGGGGCGCCTGGCGCAGGGCGATGTTTCGCAGACGATCCAGACGCCGTTTGTCGGTCGCCTTGAGCAGCTTCGCGTCGATTTCAATGCGTCGCTCGTGCGGCTGCAGGAAACCTTGGCGCGCATTCGCGACAACACCGCTTCGATCCAGAACAACTCCGGCGCGATGCTGGCGTCTGCCGATGAGCTTTCGAAGCGTACGGAAGCACAGGCTGCCAACCTGGAGGAGACGGCGGCCGCAGTTGAGCAAATCACCGTGACCGTCAAATCGTCGGCCGTACGTGCCCGCGAAGCGAATGATGCCGTGTCCGCGACCAAGAAAAACGCCGATAGTTCAGGCGCTGTCGTCACCGACGCGGTCGCGGCGATGAACCGTATCGAAGAGGCGTCGAAGCAGATCGAGCAGATCATCGAAGTCATCGATGACATTGCGTTCCAGACGAACCTTCTGGCGTTGAATGCCGGTATCGAAGCCGCCCGGGCTGGCGAGGCGGGCAAGGGCTTTGCCGTGGTTGCGCAGGAGGTGCGCGAACTTGCACAGCGGTCCGCCGATGCGGCGCGCGAAATCAAGGGGCTGATCGAGAAGTCGACGCGCGAGGTTACCGCAGGCTCCGGCCTTGTGCAGAAGACCGGTGCCGTGCTCGCCGCGATCAGCCAGGAGATCATTGCGATCAGCAGCCATGTCGAAATGATTGCGACGGCAAGCCAGGATCAGTCCGCTGCCCTGCAGGAGGTCAACGGCGCGGTCAATGCGATGGACCAGATGACGCAGCAGAACGCCGCCATGGTCGAGGAAACGACCGAGGCGAGCCGCCAGCTCGCCAACGAGGCCGATGCGTTGATGACGCTGGTACAGCAGTTCCGGTTCGAAGCCGCCCAGAATTACGACCGCGTGAGGCATGCGGCGTGACCGACGTTCCCGGATCGGCAAGCGTCCGTTCTTCCGGAGCGGCGCTTCCCGCTCCATAGCCACGGAGACGTGAGGAAAGCCGCGACACGGACCGCGCGGGAGCTGCCGAGGCTCTCGTAGAATTCGCTTTCGGCCTTTGCCGAGTACTTGTCACGACTGCCATTCAGCAGGTCTGCAATCTGGGCGACGGCGATGAGAGTGATCATGGCGATGTCCTTCTATATGGGCATCGCCTTAGCTATTCCTCGAAATTTGGTTTATAAACGGGAATTTCCTCACTATGTTTTTCATCGATGAAAAACACACAATGGGATTCCTTTCAGCTATTCGTGCAGGTCGCTCGCTTCGGCGGGCTGACGGGCGCCAGTGCGTCGAGCGGGCTCAGTCCCGCCACGATTGGTCGTCGCATGCTCGATCTCGAGCATGAGATCGGCAAGGCGCTCTTCATCCGCAGCCAGAAGGGTTACAGCCTCACCGCGGATGGCCAGGTCCTTTTGGATCATCTGCAGGACATGGAGGCCGCGGCGCGCAAGATTGACGCCTGGCGGCAGGCCGGGAGCGTTGGTGCGACGGTCAAGGTTGCCGCCGGCACTTGGGTCGCGTGGCTTCTGACGGAGAATTTCGCCGCGATCCGCAAACCCGGCGATGCCTTCGCTATCTCTTTGACGGTCGGCGAAGCGCGCGCCAACCTCAATTACAGGGAAAGCGATATCGGCATCCGCGCCTTCGAGCCCGAAGAAAGCAACCTTGCCGCCCGCCTGCTGGGCGAGGTGGCCTACGCGGTCTATACGAGACGCAATGTTGACGCGACCGAGGACAGGTGGGTGGCCGTCTCCGAAGAGGATGCGATCTCGAACTATCTCCGCTGGCCGCACCGCAATGCAGGCGGCTTGATCGTTGCAACGGTCAACCGGCCACGCTCGCTGCTGGAGCTGGTGAGAGGAGGGGCGGGCAAGGCGGTCTTGCCATGCTTCGTCGGCGACCTCGATCCCGAACTGCAGCGTCTTGGCGGCGAACTGCCGGAATTGCGCCACCGGCAGTGGATCGTCATGAACAACGAGGATCGGCACCGGCCGGAAATCCGGACCGTTGCCGATCGCATGACGAAATTGCTGAAGAGCTATGTCGATCTGTTTGCGGGCAGGCGCGCCAGCCGAAGTTGAGGGCGCCCGCCGCGATCTCAGTTGCGCCCCGCGACTATGATGGGGATCAAAAGATCTCCCCAGTTACCGTCGCCGCCGTGGTGTCTCGCCGAGCGAACGATCTCGACGGAGACACCGGCATCGACCGCCTTCATGACCGACTGGTTCAGTCGGTGCAGATCGTTGGCGAGCGCGCGGATCGTCGTCTGCTGGTCTGTGGTCATGCAGGTGGACTGTTCTTCAGCGCGTTCCTTGACGCGTGCAAGAGTAGGCATGGCATTCTCCTCCTTGGTGCGATCATTCTGCTGCTGGTTTGAACTGTGCATGTTCGGTGGATTCCCTCATCGCCGTAGTCGACGAACGTCCGCCGGTGATGGCCATCGAAACGGCATCGAAGTAACCGGTGCCGACTTCGCGCTGATGCTTGGTCGCGGTGTAGCCGTTGATCTCCGCCGCGAACTCCGCCTCCTGCAATTCGGAATAGGCAGCCATCTGCCGGTCCTTGTAGCCGCGGGCGAGTTCGTACATGCCGAAGTTCAGCTGGTGGAAGCCGGCAAGCGTGATGAACTGGAACTTGTAGCCCATTGCGCCGAGTTCGCGCTGGAACTTGGCGATCGTCGCGTCATCCAGGTTTTTCTTCCAGTTGAACGACGGCGAGCAGTTGTAGGCGAGCAGCTTGCCGGGATGCACCTTGTGGACCCCCTCGGCAAAACGGCGTGCCTGCTCGAGATCCGGCTTCGACGTCTCGCACCAGATGAGATCGCAGTGCGGTGCATAGGCGACGGCACGGGCGATGCACGGCTCGAGCCCGTTGCGAACCTGATAGAAGCCTTCGACCGTGCGGCCGGCATCGTAGTCGACAAAGGGCTGGTCGCGTTCGTCGATATCTGAGGTCAGTAGCTTGGCGGCTTCCGCATCCGTGCGGGCAATGACGAGCGTCGGAACACCCATGACGTCGGCGGCGAGGCGAGCCGCATCGAGGTTGCGGATGTGTGCTGCGGTCGGGATCAGGACCTTGCCGCCGAGATGGCCGCATTTCTTCTCCGACGCCAGCTGATCCTCGAAATGAACGCCGGCCGCACCGGCCTCGATATAGGCCTTCATGATCTCGAAGGCGTTCAGCGGGCCACCGAAGCCTGCTTCAGCGTCAGCAACAATCGGCGCAAACCAGGTCTCGACGGAGAGGCCCTTCTGCTCTGATGTTTCGATCTGATCGGCGCGCTGCAGGGTCCGGTTGATCCGCTTGGCCAGTTCCGGACCGGCGTTTGCCGGATAGAGGGATTGGTCCGGGTACATGGCAGAAGCGGTATTGCTGTCTGCGGCGACCTGCCAGCCGGAAAGGTAGATTGCCTTCAATCCGGCACGAACCATCTGCATCGCCTGATTACCGGAGAGCGCGCCGAGGGCGTTGACGAAATCATCCTGATGCAGAAGTTGCCACAGCCGCTTGGCGCCCATTTCGGCGAGGGTATGGCGTAGTTCGACGGAGCCGCGCAGCCGCTTGACGTCATCGATCGAGTAGGGACGCTCGACCCCGCTGAAACGTCCTGCCGGAAGATCCCGGTGCAGCTTGTCAAATTCTGTCATCTCATGCTCCTTGCAGATTGCGTGGTAGGTTCGGATGATTGACAGAATTTACAAATCCCGGAAAAAGACCAGAGTTTTCTATGGAACAGCCGCTGGAAACGAGTTAGGATGCAAAGCCTTTGACGCGGGCGCTCTGTAAATTTGTAAAGTATTGTAAATTCCGGTTCGTCGGAGTCTTGTAAAGGATTGTCACATGGTGGAGCGCAAGATTTTTGCGGGGCCAAAAGTCCGGCGCATTCGCAACGGCCTCGGTCTGACTCAGTCTGCGATGGCCGAGGAGCTTGGCATCTCCCCCTCCTATCTCAACCTCATCGAGCGCAACCAGCGGCCGCTCACCGTGCAACTGCTCCTGAAGCTGTCGTCGGTCTATAAGGTTGATTTGGAGGAGTTGAGGGACGAGAGCGGCGGTAGCCTCAATCAGCTGCGCGAGATTTTCGCGGATCCATTGCTCGCCGGCGAACTTCCCGGCGATCAGGAACTCGTGGAGGTCGCAGAGGCGGCGCCCAACGCCGCAAGCGGCATCATCAAGCTCTACCGGGCCTATAGCGAACAGGCGAGCCGCCTGTCGGACCTGACGTCGCTGACGGCCGGCGCGGGGCAGGTACCGCTCGCCGGTGCGCGGCTGCCGGCCGACGAGGTCCGCGATATCATGGAGCGGCGCTCCGCCTATTTCCCTGAACTGGAGGCGGCGGCGGAGACCTTCCTGGCACGCTTTGCCGAGACGCGCGATCTGCCGGCCGCGTTCAGGGAGTGGCTGCGGGCGGAACGCGGGATCAGCGTGCGTGTCCTTCCCGTTCACGTCATGCCCGATCTGCGGCGCCGCTTCGACCGGCACT
>Ga0102593_1001365_pt1 | contig 24243 bp, 11 predicted proteins | sample AraplaCol_mMS_r2_2_FD_76862 | JGI IMG/M metagenome (GOLD analysis project Ga0102593, IMG submission 76862) | Arabidopsis root microbial communities from North Carolina, USA - plate scrape MF_Col_mMS_r2 (SPADES assembly) (version 2) | ecosystem: Host-associated > Plants > Roots > Endosphere...
CTTCCCGTCCGCTCAGCCGTACTTAAGCCACACGCCGGCAGGTTAGTAGTATGGTGGGTGACCACATGCGAATCCCTGCTGTTGTATGTTTTTATATCCTATTCTTTCTTTCTTTCTTTCTTTTTTTTTTTTCCAGATTTGTTGGGTTTATTGTCCTTGCCGCTTTTATTCTTCAGTCCGTTCAGGTCTTCCCCCGAACGCCCTGAAAACCCCTGCGCGGATGACGTGGCCAGTCGGTTAAACCTGCTGTGCTTTTTGTCACCACTCATACCCCTGCCATGTTGCCTCCCTAAGGTCTACAGCTAACAGTTGGTCTAGATACATTGTTGCTATCACGACTGTATGGTCCGGGTTTGGCTGTCTTATATCGAAAGAGGCAGTGAAACTCTTGCAGACACCAGATGAGTAGATAGCAAATAGTGTGGTCGTTCTTCATTTCTTTCCTACTGTCTTTTTCCCGCTTACTCCTATAGATTAATGCGTTCTGCAAGCTCCAGGATCAACTTATTAGTTATATTGTATCTCTACTCCATATATCCATGGTTTTTGAAATATTAGTGATGAGAGCGATGGAGCCTGCAGTTGGCAATATTATAGTAGATAGAGAGTATTACAGAGACCAGTAACTGAATTATTTGAGTCTGATTATTTAACAGTATTTGGCTATTAGGCTATATACTGGATCTGATATAGCAGATCTCAACTGATTATATAATCAATGGCAGTGGTGCGAGAGTCTACTACCGATCCTAGATCTTTTTGTCTGTTCTTCTTTATATCTAGACTCAGGATCTTGTATTGAATATGTATTATTTTTTATTGATTAGATACTGTTATTAGATACCAGAAGATTCAGATTTTATAAGATAGAATTTCTTTACTGGATTTTCTGGAGTCGTAGAACTGAACCGTTTTGAAGACGATATACTGGTATTTTTTTATTGAAGAAATTTGACAATCTCTGAATAGTCTTTTGCTGAAACGGTTTAGAAAGTATGAATACTATGATTACCGTTTTGTATATTGATATTTGTTCTCTGATCCAGGAGTTTGACAATCTTTTGATAACAATTTCTAAAACAGTATAGAGAGTATAGCTATATTTACTGTCTTGTATATTGATATCTGTTTCCGAAAGAGATTTGACAATTTTATAATAATCTGGTTTTGAAACAACCAGGGAAGTCCAGATTTTTCAGTACAAACAGTCTGGAGAATATTTTTATAATTACGATTCTGAGAATTGATATCTGGTATAAATTAATATACTGATATAGATTACAAAATATTCTGTACCGAATATACCGAAACTATTTCTTCTTGTATTAATAGTATAGAATACTTTTTTAGACATAATTGTTGTTTCTTTCTTTTATTAATATAGAATATCCGTTCTATATTGTAAGACATCGATATAATAACTGCCAACTCAACAAAATTTGATATCCGGACTGTATATTTTCTCTCGATCTTTATCCAGAATATATTGTCCAGCTTAGAAAAGAGATAGAACCTCCTAAGCCTGGCCATGCAGATCCTGACATCATCCCCAAGCCCGGGTATTTTCTTCTCAAATGTACAGTATAATGTACAATTTAACAGTGGCCATGTCAGCATTGTCGAAATTCTATTCACAGCGTCGGGAAATCCCGAGCCTTTTGGGAGAGCAGCTCTGGGTACTGCACTTCGAGCGGCGGCTTTGTATGGACACGACGTTGTTGTCGAGCTGCTGCTGGATAAAGGAGCTGATATCAACTTTGTCAGAGGCAAAGAGTACACGCCTCTGGCCGAGGAAATTATGACACGCGAAACGACTGTTATAAAGCTACTTCTGGAAAATGGGGCCGACATCAACCCGAAACTAAGCCCTCCAGGAGGATGGTTATCCTCGCCTTGTAACAACGGTGATGTGACCACGGTCAAGCTACTGCTGGGAAGAGGAGTCGTTGACATTAATCCCTCCCAACTATTCCTACGGCCATTGAAACCGGAAATTGTCTCGCTTCTCAAGGAAGCCGGCGTAGATCTATCCGTGAGCCAAACAAATTCAAATTCTACTTTGATGATGGACGACCCGTTCGAGTCGCCTGAACTGGCCCAGCAGCGAACACTAGAGGATCGCCTCGCGTGGATGAAAATGCCCATGAGTCACGCCACGCTAGAGAACTTAGAGAAGCATCACACCGCGCGGGTGCGAATTCTAAATGAACCCACCGGGCAGCGTGGGTTAATAGAGCGTCACGTCGCCCAGCAGCGAGCTGAAAGGCGTCGCACTGTGCCACGTCGAACGCCAGAGCGTCACGCCGCGCCGGAGCGAATGCCAGAGGATCCCGTCCTGCAGAAGCAAATGCTGGAGCGTCACGCCGCGGAGTTGCGAATGCTAAAGCGTCGCGCCCCACGGCCGCCACTCAATGATAAGCTGCGCCACCGAAAAGTGATCTCCAACATTTGGACGGAATATTACCGCAACCCAGTTAATTTACAGCCAATGGTCCCATTTGGAACAACCTGTGGTTCAGCAAGTTGTATCATATGCCCTCTCGACGAAAAGATCCGTTCAGAGATGGGCATACATCCGCATTTTGCTCTCCCTAAGACCGGGGTAACCATTGAGGGCCTCCACCTACATAGGGAAGCAATGGTACGAGGGAACGAATGGTATGAGGGGCGAAGAGGAGTTGTAGGAAAGGGGATCGAGGAGAGAGAAGAGATTGAGGTCATTAGTTCGGACACAGGCCGATTATACTCAGAAAGACTATCAGAGATGCGGGAAAGAGTGAGAAGGAAGAACTTGGCCAGCTGATACCACCAGACCTAGCTACTATATAATCTCCCAGCACACCACCAGATAGCTTACTTTCATCATCCTTTGGTCTCCATTCATTATTATTTATCATCTTCCCATGTGAAGGCTCAAGATACAGCAAATGTTCTACAAAGCATTGGAAAAAGCCAGACACTTGAACTAAAACGGTATATCACAAACACGTGCATAACTCCGTAATCGCATATAAAATTCACAAAGAATAGTATCAATCGATACTCTTTGACCGAAAAAATAACTTTAACTCTTTGAGATGGCCCCCATTGTGAAAAGGGTAAATAGTGGTACCAAATAAAATCCGTAGCATAGGATCTCAAACTCCCGTCCTCCACCAAACTTGAAATTGATCGGTTTGTTTATATCCTAGGACATTTCTGGCCCATATGCTTTTCTTTCTGGGGATGAGACCAAGCTCGCGAAATCAAGATGAGTAGGAAAGGGAGAATGAAAGGGGTAAGCATCATTTCTACAATTGTGATCAGGCATAAAAAGCAAGAATTACAGAATATATCGTAGTAAGAAGTAAAAGATGGCCAACACCATGTTATCTGAGTATGTACTTCACTGAGCTGGAGTGAATCTAGGTAAATACATAGGGAGCAGGTCGGGGAAGAAAACCTCTCATTACGTACGTGCAAAAGGCATCTAAGATTACATGACTGGCGGCATGAAACATAGCCTTGAATACTTTTCAAGGCTAGGTTTGTTCTCCCCTCAGTATGTCATCCATCCTCCCAATCCATCACAATATGGCTCGAAATATCGATTCCTGGAAGCGTGACCTTATTATTCACATGTCATGCAGTAAAAGAGACTCACCACATCAGAAATTTCTATGGTAGCTAAATGCAGCGAGCGTTCTGTTACTAACATCCGAAGGAATATGCGGTTATTCGGCAGTGCCAGGTCTCCCCCAATCTCTCCCGGCCGTTTATCGAGTATTATAAAAGTAATGGTAGATGCCCTGTTTAACCATCTTGTAGAAAACCCCGGTCTCTATATTAAGGAGATTGCTACCTTTCTATTTGATGAGTTTAACGTGATATCTTCGATATCTAGTATTAAACGAGCTCTATACTGGGCTGGGTGATCGAAAAAGAAAATACCGCAGAAAGCAAGCAAAGGAAATTCACAGTTACGAGATTTTTACCAGTACAAATTGTCAAAATTCCGTTCGTTTCATCTAGTTTTCGTTGATGAGTCTGGGTGTGATAAACGGGTGGATTATAGACGGACGGGTTGATCTCCACTAGGCGTGACATTAATCCAGGTATCCAAATTCCATCAGGGCCAACGTTATCAAATACTGTTAGTCTATACACAAGATAATGTCGTCTTGTCTCGTATTTTCAAACGTTCTACCGATGCTTCATTCTTTAAATCTTTTATTGAACAGCTTCTCCAGCACTGTGGCAGGTAGCCATAGCCCAAATCCGTACTTGTGATAGACAACGCATCATTCCCATCGTTCGGACCGAACCAGGAAACTATGTTCTGATGCAGGTGTTAAGTTACTGTATTTGCCGCCTTATTCGCCAAATTGTACAAATTCATCAATAGATGAGTCCATCATCCTCACGAACCTCTTCGCGGCGCGCTAGCTATCTTAAAACAAACAAAAGCGGCAACAGCCAGTGACACTGCGCCCAGAAATGCATCTGCACCCCTCCCGATACGACTCGAGAGTAAGTCGTCGTTTACCGTATCGCGCGGTACTAGATTAAACGTTGTTGCAATAGCCGACCATCCTGCAATCGCCGGAACAACCAATGTATCGGCCATTCCAAAGAAATACTCGAATGGAAGTTTTGAAGTGGACGACAAGGCGAACGTTAGAGCGAGAGAGTACAACTCTAGAAGACGATGCCGGCGTCCAGACCCGAAGCACGGCAATGTTAAGAGAATAAATCGATAGCATGCGTGTGCAAATATCCACGATTTGCTAACGGCAGTGAAGACGAACAAGTTATCGTGAACTAGGACCGTCTTCCATCCAACGCGGCGTCCTTTTTCGACGATCCAAACGAAGAGGGCAACGCATGTGATTTTGCTGCACATTCCCCGAAGAGTGCCGCCTGTGGGAGTTCCGACCATCATGCCAATATTTATGTACACCGCAAAATTAACATAGGTCGTAAAGACGGATAGAAATCTCGTCTGCAAAGACCGATTCGCGACAAGGAATGTTAGAACAGAGCCCAGGCCGAGGGGAAGCAAACACATGGTTTTGGTCATTTCGCCGAGAGTAGCCGTTGTGTTAAACACCAAGATAGTCGCGCTGACCCCGAGGACGACGAGCAAAAGCAGGCCCGGTTTTCGAAGGGCACATCCATAGACGAGGATGAGGATGATAGTAAACCATACGTTGAATGGAATATCAACGTACGGTTCAAACGCCGTAAGCAGTGATGAGAAAGCCATGAGATAAGCTGCGTAGTTCTATCCGGAGCTTTGACTTTGAGCTTCCCCACCTGTTGTGCTGCCCACGCCTAATTGTGTTCTTAGCTTGATATAGCCAGCTAGATTTTCCAAAACGTCGGGACAGTTTGACCCAAGAAAGGTTTACTGAGATGTTAGGTGTCTGAAGGAGAGATGGGAAAGACGAAAGCCTAGCATTCCCGGATATATCGCTACTTAGGGGGAATTCTTGAAACCCCCACATCGACTTCGGATAATCGTTTTTACGCACTACAGTCCTACCCACACACGCCCCTATCCGTGCCCTTCGGCGTGGGTTCATTCTCTCTGCGATAATGCAGAATACGAAACACAGACAAAGAAGGATATGGATAGTATTATGGGCAAGCTGAGACGGCAGCTTTCAGATTAAATGCGTTTGAAAGCGCACACAACAAGAAGTCCCGGAAAGACGGGTCTTCGGTTTGTCTCATCTGGTTTATTTAGCTCGGGAGCGATCGATCGATATACCTAAAAACGTGTGGTAGGTGTTTCCGCCAATATTATCCGCTACAGCGCTAGTTGGTGCTGTGAGAATTACATCTTTTTTAGGATGGAGCAGATCCATGCCGGTCACGATAGCTTTAATAACCTGGCTCTTCCCCGTACCACCTTCGCCTATGATGCAGAGCAGTATCTGCTTCTGCTGGGACGAATCAAAAGAGTATTAAGCCCAGGCTAAAGCCTCGGAGAGAGCCTTTTCGACCACCATGGTTGCTTAATATTCAACGGAATTTACTCCACTACTAAGACAGCTAGAGAATTACCAGTAAAAGCAAGGCCAACCCAGAGTCAGTGGTTATCAAACGATAAGATACTCACAGTAGTGTATATAGATTATAAAATCCATCGCCCATTTCCAAGTCAAAGTCGTCAGAGCCAATACCAGCATATAAGCTACCGTACGCAGATATATCCTTATTATTCCCCTTAGAAAGACCCTTTAAGTGTAAGTCCCAATCCTTTATAGTAGACAGGGGGAGAAAACGGAGATCAGAAATATCTTCAGCAAGGTCATAGAGAATATCGACGGGTCGAAGATTTCGCAGCACCGTGGTCCAGATTGACGTTGTTCCATGGACTGACTAATAGAGGATTTCGTCGTCTAGTAGTAAAGAGCTCTTTCTGCCACATCCTAACGATTAATTCATAGGCAGCAATCAATATCTCTAGCTTAAAGATCTCATCTTAAAGATGGACAGAATCAACGCCTTCCTCATCCGAATAGAAATAGATCCGTTAAATCACTCCCATATCGTGGCCATAGAAGTCATAAGCAGCACTCACTGCAGCTGATTCGTCTAGCTTTACGTCTGCCTAACAATCTTCCTTAGACTTTCGTAGTAGATCAATATTTCTTGCGAAATCTCGGTTATGTAGAGAGTGAGAGTAGACTCAACAGTCGCCCATATCCGTAAGTAACTATTTCTCTGCTCCTTTGACCGATAAAGAAGACGCTCCAAATCTTCCTACAGTATAAATAGACCTAAAAGGTTCTCTAGCAGATCATTTGTAATAGCTGCCGTCGTTGGGTGACCGCCAGAAATCGCGTCCTCCACAGGTTGGAACTTGGTCAATTGCAACATATCCTCAACATTTGTCTTTAAAGTTCCGTCCTAGTATCCACTAGAGGCTATGATCAAGTTATCTTCGGTCACTTTACTCACAGTTTTGCAGTTGAGTACCAGTTTCTAGGCGATTGTGTAGCAGATATACTAAGGAGGATACTTATCGTATTCATCGTCTTTCTCCTATTCGGCAAATGGAAGAAAATCCAGCTGACTTGACTTGAGATAATAATTGTACACAGACGGTAGATATAGCCAGTTCTCAAATTGTATCTCTGTATAGCAATACCGTTTTGTATTCAAATTTCGGACATAGACGGAGATATAGAAATCCTTAAAATCCAATATATTTGGAGTATTTCTTGGAATACCGGAGGATCAGCCATTATATCTCGGATTATTTCAATATTACAGAGAATGGGAGTATAGACTATCACAACTATAAGATACCAGATATTTCCGAGAACTATTTTCTACTGCTTTATAGACCACTGCCGATGGATCTTCTATCCGTCAACAAGAATACACTGATAATAATAGTTGTATATATAGATAATATCGATCGCTATATACGTCTATACAGACCAATAATAATTTGTTTTGAATTTTTCTGTATATTTCGAAATATCTATTAAAACTCGTTCTAGGCGAAATGATGGACTATACAAATTACCAAAGATACCAATACGAGGTTTACTGAATTTGAGACAGAAGAAATCCAGTATACAATAAATACTCGACGAATTATATCGGATAATATTATATAGATAACAGTAGATACATCTGAAAATCTGTTTTCTTTAAATATCTGGTTCCCAGGACGAACTTGTACAGAAATCTACGAGAGACTATCTCGTATTAGACCAGATATACTATATATATATCTTTATATCTGTATTGTCGCGGATTATACAGAACTGTGGAACAAGCTACTGCTGTTTTCTGCAAAATCTTCTGATATTCTAACGGTATTGACAGAAAGCGAAGTCCAGGAATTGAAACTTCGCCAGTTTTCTCAGTTTGATTTTTGCCCGGAAATATGGAGAGAAGCCAAGACTTCGTGCAACGAATACTACAGATGAAATATTACAACCATTGTCCCGGACGAACTTGAATTATTTGAAGAAGGTTTAAACTATTTTTTAAAAAAGCTGTTTGATACAAACTCAAACATTGGTTTTTCCCCAAGCCGTATTGGAAGAACAGATAGGTTGACAGACACAACCAGATATATATTGCGTTCCGGGACGATAGTGGATATAACGGAATATCTATTACAATTCCGTATATAGACTTTGCTGTATTTGCTAGGGATACTGTTGGTCTGGACCACAATGTTTGGAAGAACGAAAAGGATAGCTGTCTTTATATGGACGAAATATATGAATTATTGGAAGAAGCTGAAGTTTTTCAACGAAGTACAACTCAAAACTAGTATAGTAAATTTGTGAACGTGTTTCTTCCAATTGATAGTATTTATACATATTCTTATAGATTCCAGCAGAATTCAATCTCAATTATTTCGAGCACGTTTTCCAGATAGTCTTCTTGGTCTCTGTAATCGTATAGATATTTCCGATATATTTGTTATATTTTCCTATTTCTGTCTTCTTCTATATCCTAAATTCAGATTTCAAATTGAAACCAGATTCTTCTCTATTGGAGGGTCCATTTGTACTGATCTTACAGTCTGTCCGCTGTAGATCTACAGTATTGTATCTCAAATTATTCCCCGTACAGATCCGTTCGCTAGTTTCAACCATCTTGTACTAATATCGATCCGGACAAACAGAAGTTGACCACCCTCTGATTAGATATAATTATAATAATATATAGAATAAACAGTTATCTAGTTGTATTTATTACCAGATTGAGTAGAAAACTAAACTGAATAATCGAATCGTGGCGATATATTATTGTTGATCAGATCTTGCGGAAATCCGTTTACGATATCTAATCTTGACAACATTTAAGAAACTGTATATTAGAAAAGGAAATTTCAAAAAGACGAGCAAGTAAAATTTGCTTGTATATAGTTGAAAATATCCAGATATCCGATTAATTGGACCACAGCAGTATATACTACCAAGATATAAAAGACCGAGTGGGAGCTATATAGATCGAATGTGCCAGAATATCGATTTTCGGAAAATCTTGTCTTCAGTAGTATATATATTACGTTCAATTCCTCTCTTGTTTTCGGAATTAGGACACTTACTATATAGAAAAAAGTCTCCAATAGAAGACAGACTGCTTTTAGCAGAATATAAAAGAAAGCTTTTTTTATTATCTGCGATATACCAAATATATTGAGTCCGTAGATTAAGAATACAATACCGGATAGACCAGTCCCCGCGAATATCAATACTCGGAAAAGGCGATAGTTTGCGCCCTGGAATTTGGAATACATTGTTATAAAGATGGTCAATATCCCGAAAACTCCAATCTGAGAATCGAGAAAAGAAGAATATTAAACTCAGTTTCCAGATCTGATATAAAATACAACAAAAATATCAAGATAGCGATTGAAACTATACACTAGGCCTCGTCAATACCCAATCCTAGGACAGATTTCTATGTCCATGCCCTAGGGCTCGGGTAGCGGGTTCGGGTATGCCCTTGGGCTTTGGCGAGGTCTAGCTGTTAGCCAGTGCTATTAGCTATACTGTTGGCCAGTATTGTTAGCCATACTATTAACGAAAAACAACAGTAAAAAAATAATACAACAGTTGTATATATATATATATATATTTGATAGTAAAATAGAAATGGTAATTTTGGTAATTTGCCATAGTCAACAGTTTAATTACAGTACAATCAAAATTACTGACATTAAATAATGCAAAATGGTATCCACTTTTGAGCGGATTGAGCATGCTCATGAGCACCCACGCTCATGATCAGGGCCGCTCAAGATGAGCGGGTCTTTCAAAAATCCGCTCATGGGCCGCTCATTGCCCAGGTCTATTAGGTATATACACTTAGTAAGTGGACAGTATGTACTTATGCTTGCAATGCAATTGATCCATAGATAATGGTTGATTCCCAGTCTCGTTAAAAAACACCCTTAGTTTACCTACTCAGCTGTCTTCTGGTTCATTACATACATATTAACTACTAGTTAATATTTAGTTGATAATCCGGTCCATCTCTGGGAGGTATAGGCTCTGACAGATATCAGTCTTCCTGGTAGGTACAGAGCTAGTCCCGTCTTGGCAAGAATTGGACCTGAACCAAACCGGCACCTGTGGATAATGTTAACCTGTCATACCCCCGATTCGAAAGTGCATGATATATCGGAAGACGGGTTCTACATGAACACTTCCAAAACATGATAGTCATCATTGAATGAGCCTTGGCTGACTGGATGCGACTGAAGCCCATGTAAGTCTAGATCAGATCAGCCTGATGCTGACCGGCTCACCAACTAACCAACTCTGCAGGTCTCCCACCAACTCAAAAGTCGGCCATTATCATCAAATCTGATCATTTCCATGATATATCTGGCCATCTGGGCAAAACGAATGATTTCAATCTGACCACAACCTTTTGCTACCAGAAATCACCCTCGCTTAGCGAGATGTCCGACCAAGGCGGGGTTTTTGGCGCCTTTGGTGCAGTGCTTGGTTATATCGGAGCAGAGGCAGCCACCGACATCTGGTTTTCATCATTATTATGGCCCCAGCGATCATTCTCCCATCTCTCACTTCGATCCATCCCAACCCTGGCTCTCCTGATGCCCATGGGGGGACCTTTGCACAAAGCCGCCCTGAGCACCTTCGATATCGCCAACGCCCGAGGCCTCTTGAAGGGCGCCCACGAAGGCCACATGCTGGGCACTTCGTTCTTTAAGCAAACGGACTGGACCTACACCATCCCCGGTACTGCTAGTTCGGAACCCCGCGCAGCTCGTAACTGCATGTGGGCGCGAGCTCTTCATTACATGCCTCTACCCACCGAAAATCCCCAATCACTGTCAGGAGTATCCTCCCCTCCAGCCACGAGCGATGCTATCGAGAAGGGCATCCTCCCACCCGCCGACAATGGTCGCATCCCCTTACGAGCGAAAGTCGCCGTCTACCACCTTATCTTCACTCCCGCGACGGCAGAAGATAAAGCCTCGCAGATGGCGTTTGTGCGCGAGAACTGCGGCCGACCAGGCTCGCACGTTTACCTTAGTATCATCATTGCCGAGCTCTCAGGTATCATTATCTTCGCCGTCATCTATGCCATCGGCCGATCACTTTGGTGTCTCATTTGGCTAGCCCCGCTACTCCTTCGCCTCCTGAGCGCCATCTTCGCACTCGACCGCGAGCCTCTGAGCCCTAACTCCTCCTCCATCTCATCGCCATCAACTAAACCGACCACCGAAACCGAATCACCTCGTGACTTCGTCTTGCACTTTCCCCAATCCCAAGGCGGCGATCTCATGCTGTTCACAGGTCCCTCGGCCCTTGTGCAGCAGTTCTTCCGACACTACGGCCATCCAGTCCGGAATCGAACCCGGGAGATTCTCCAGCTGTGCATTATAGCGCTTTTCGCCTCTCTATTTCCATTAGGATTGCTGGCCTCGACTCTCTGGATGCCACCGCTGGTTCAGTATGCGTGGACCTGCTACCAATTATACATTGTCATGACGATGCATATCGTCCGCTACACGTCATTTGGACGGAACACGAGTACGGAATCTAAGATCGCTGATTATCTGGTGGATCGACCGGCGATCCTTTTTGGGGAGAAGAGGCATGGGGCTGAGACGGTGAAAGTTAGTCTTATTGCGACGTATCATGCGCGGCATCAGGAGGGGAGGGATTGTTTGGAGCGCTTGGTGAGACGCTGCAGTGATGTCTTGAGTGCAACTGGGAATTAGCCCTTTTTTTCTTGTTTTTCTTTTCTTTTCTTTTCTTTTCTTCTTTTTTCACCTTATATTCGTTCCATTGCATCAATATATCTGATCTCATTACTAGGGAGAAGCACAGCCAATAGCAGAACAGCGCGTTCGCTTAGCTTTCTATATATCCCCGCTTCTGACCTTGTCGCTTATCTCTACAAACAAACACTACTACCAGCGTCTTACTATTATTTGCATTTATTATATTAGACAGGAAAGCCAGCATAACAGTATGGGTCCCGATGACTGGGTGCCTGTGCGCAACACTGAGAGGGACAAGGGATACACCCTCGCTACGTTGATGCAGGTGGTCTACGGCGAGGATATGGGCATGGGAGACGGGTACAGCAGGTGTTTCTCGATCATGTATCGATTGGCTCTGGAGCAGGGCGTCGTCGACAGTGTAAAAGGCCCTGATGGTACTGTTATCACCGGGTTTAATGATGATCGTGCTGAAAGTCTACGACAACATCTTACCCCGGGACAGAAACGATCGTTTTACATTATCTGGAAATGGTGGGCGACGTCTTCCCGAGTATGCATTGTGGACGAAGCAGAAGCAGAAGCAGAAGAAGAATACGATGATAATTACGACGACCTCTTTGGCGACGACGAGGCTCATTTCTACCCACAAAACCACGCAGAGCGCGAGACGATCCACCAGGCCGGTGGGATCTGGTATAAACTCCGCTTCAACTGCGTCTACAACAAGTGCATGGCAACCCTGTTCAACGCTGAATTCGAGAACTTTGTAATACACCGAAGCGGCGACGAGCTGGTGAGCCTCCGACGGGACTTGGCGCAGGAAGCTGCTTGCCTAACAATTGCGATTGAAGCTTGCTCCCCGAGAAGCCACACCCAACGGCCAGCTCAAGGATCATACTCCACAGATGGCGAGAGTTATCTCGATCACCGATCAGAGAGTTCCCCGGCCTGGCGCGCAGGGAGACGGGTCCTGGGGAGCAGCGACCTACCCGGGCTGGATCCTCGCTGCAGCGCCGGCTCCAGTATCGACTCCTGCCCCTGGCTGGGAGAGATCAGCGGGTTCCCGCTTTACTTGTGGGATGTAGAAGAGCGGAGGACCGTGGATGTCTTTTCGCTATGGGATAAATACGATTTTGATATCCCGTACACAGCCATCAGTCATACCTGGGGCCGGTGGCGGCAGCGCGATCAGCCTGGGTTTAATATGAAATCGCGCGTGCCGTGGCTGATCCCGCGGAACTCACTGTTCGATGTAGAGCGACTACCAGATATCCTGGCACAGATTCCCACGGATACACCCTATATCTGGTTTGATCTGGTTTGCATTCCGCAGGAGGGCTGCGGAGAGGAACTTGACGAGCAGCTGCGGCAGGCCATGCGGACGGAAGTTGCGAGTCAGGCATCCATTTTCAAGGGCGCTAAACACGCCATCGCGTGGTGGAATACAGACTCTGCCCCAGAGACCTGGGACGGTATGTGTAGCGCCATCCAGTGGATGTCCGCCGTATATCTGGACCTCCAGTTCTCGGATGGTGACGAGTCTTCCATACGTATCCCGCCGTGGAAAACGCACGACCAGCTCCAGGCCACGGGGCTGTTCTCACCAGACATGATCACTCTGCCTTGGTTCAGTTCGCTGTGGACGCTGCAGGAAGTGTGCCTGCGTCCTGATATCTGGATCTGCAACAAGAACCTCGATTTTCTCACGATAGGCGACAACGGGGCTCTTGTCGCCTTCAACACACTTGTCTCTCTCACCGAACGAGTAAAAGACGCACTCAAGAAAAAATTTAACGATCTAACTACCCCAGCAGACCATCTTCTCGAGCGCTGGAAGCCCCTTGTCCACCCAGGCTTCCACGAAGTACTCGATCTCCTCTATCGCACAGGAATGGACAATCTCCACGAGCTCAAACGAGAACAGATCCTTTTTTTAGCGACTAGCCGATACTGCAGCCACAGCCGTGCGCAGGCGATTATGTCTGTCCTTGGTATGACAGAATGGTACAACTCCGCTACTGCTATGCCGGAGCAACGCCAGCCCAACAAACCGGGTTTTGTCTTCGATCAGTATCCGCTCACTTTTGTGCAGGAGGTCGCACAAAATCTGGGCTCTAGTTTCTTTACCACCACTATTCTGGAAGATTACCCATCCATCGATGATGTGAAAACTCAGGATGTGGTTCGGGGCACTATGCTCCCCTTCCGGGCCCGGATTTCCGAGCCGCGACGCCTGTATGTGCCGCGTCTAGGGACAGCGGACCATCCATCTGTATCGACATGGGAGGTCCGCGGCGACGGTGCGGTGTTCCTACCGGAGGTGGAGATCCTTTTCTCATCCGATAGCGACTATAGTGATATCAAATATATGACATGCTTTGTCGATTTGAGTATGCTGGTTCCTGAACATATTGTTGAACGAGAGCACTTCCAACCCCAAGGGAATATGTATCATGGGGATCTCCGGTATTGGGTTAAACAGCTCATCCCGGAGATATATGGAGTGCGCGAGACATACTATGCTATCCATCTCCGGTACCGACCCGGACAATGGGATGGTTTGTTATTGAAGACTACCAGTAGTGGAGGATCTTCGCAGCCGCAGAAAATGATCAAAATCGGGAATCTCCATGTGCTGACTTTGGTGGGAGATGGGGAATACCTGCCCAGACGCAAATTAGTGGAAGTTAACTGGATTGTTTTGTAGATTCGAATCTTTATCATTGTGATTGTCTTCTCATATTTCACAATCTATCTCTGTATATGCTCTAGAACAGCTATACAGCTACTAGCTAGGCGATATTTATGCAAGCCGTCTCTGGCATGGTTGGAAAAAGAGAAAGTTCATCTGTCACGATATACTAATAAGCCCCAGAGAGATTGAATAATTCATAGAGATGAGAGGAGGCTCGAAATGTAGATATTTTGCACTCGCTAGACAAAACGTTTACAGCAAACTTTTGATATGTTTGATATTCTTGCATCAGAGACTTTCAATTCTGCGCACTCATATCTTAAACTAAATCGCTTCTGATAACCGTGCTATTATGAAGGTTCATGAGATGTGCCGAGAAAAACTAGCTGTACTGGCTGGAAGAATATCACTTTGAAGGATACGAACAAGAATGTCGACTTTGGAGAAGACTCGGTCGTGTGACCCCAGAACAATAGCCTATTACAACAAGGTTTTATGTTTAACTGACGAAAAAGATAAAAATACAATGATTCACTGGTGAAGACTTAGTAACTTCCGAGCGTTGAAGGGATGATATTTGTTTGAATTTGATTGACTCGATAGTTGAAAATAATTGAACGAACGAAACACATTGGAGAACTTTAAAGGGTATCATTCAATCACAGCACGTAAATCTACTATGGAAAATATGATACTAATTGTAAAGGGAAAGGCTCATACTGGGTTAATTGTTGACCCTTCTCATGATATTATCACCGACTGCTGTATGAATATCTATTCACATTGTTATCTACTTTAACCGGGGTACCTACTCCGGTTAGAAATGGAGTACCTACTCCATTTCTGATTATTATCGGACCTAAGGTTAGGTCCGATAATAATCCTAAAACGGAAGAACATTATGCTGAAACTTGATTTCAACTATGCGCTCATCTTTCTTCTCAATCCAAAGACCAAGATGGGGGACAAAGAGGGAGATCACCCATATTCTCGAGTGTTAAAAGCCAAAGGCTCCATTGTAAGGAGTCTGGAGTGGCCAGGGCCATTGAAATTCAGGAGCGATGAGGTGTTGGTCGTTTATGTGTTACTCTTGAGCTGATTCTTGAAGCATCAATACAATCCGTTGCAGGAAGTTACAAGGTTCAAGGCGAAAAACGTAAGTGTGATTCAAACACCTGCACCTTTTCAATACTGCAGCTTTACCATGGGTCTCATTATTGACACTGGTCTTCTACTACGCTTTCAAGACCATGTCCTTCCACAAGATAACGGTCTACATGTATTCGAGGCACTAGACTCCTCTCGTTATCGTTTTAATGATTTTTAATCAAATCTGGAGAATCCCTTCACATAACTAGATTGGCTCTCTTGCTAGATACTGTGCATGGGCTCCTAGGGCCTCCGAAGCAATGGGACCGTAAAAAAAGCCGAAGGTCCAGGAATAGCACCACGAAACCTCATCCTTGCTCGCCATTCCCAATGACAGCAGAGCTTCTCTCTTCCAGCAACATATATTCATGGCCCATATTTTCTCATTCCGAGAGCGACTATCAGAGCATAGGGTAAATTTGGTGGCACTCTGATAACATGGAGTGACCTTTTTCTCAAGATATACATACAGTACATACTTGGAAGTATCCAAAAAGGATATCATTCCGAACACACTAACAAACCCCACATCGATATTTGATTTGATTGGAGCCTTGAGCTAGCTCAAACTCCGTTGATATGAAAAAGAAACATAGGACCAGATAGTGTGTTTGTGGAAAAAAAAATTAAGATCCAGGTCTCGAAAATCAGGCCAGTAGCTTTTCGTCCCATTGAAAGGGAATTCATGCAAGGATTTCTGTTGGCATCTCCACCTACCGCAAAATTATAACTACTCACTCGATAAAAGGTGGTCTCTTTGGCCAATTAGGCTCAATAAAGGAGTTGGTCAATTTCCGGGCGCCAAGTAGAGGGCCAGACGTAGTGTGTATTGAACCGAGACATCATGGTACAATGTGTGCGGAGTCCTTTCAAAGATACCCCCAGTGATACAGTTGCCAAGGATTTAGGCGGGTAGTGCATTGACCAAAATCCATGAATTTGGCTTGCTAAGTCCTGCACTACTCCACGATGAAACACTGGGGCAGGTAGTCCCTGCAAATCCCTTTACAGATTGGTCTGTCGTTCCAACAACAGCCATGAGCTCCACTGCTGTCATTACTGTTGGCGGCTAGACCACTTACTGCCGGGTTAAACAAAATAACCAACTTAAAGCCATTTTATCGTTCTTACGAGCAGAAGTGAGGTGGCCTTAATCTTGTGGTTAAATGATGTGGATGACGGGGAGGATTCGTGAGTTTGTGAGACATCAAGAAGGGTTTTCCATAGCAAGATGAAAAAAACCCGACTCTATTCATCGAGTACTGGATAAGTCTCTTTACATGAGACAGCCACTCTGTTACCATAAAAATAAATCTATCCTTGTTTGTATTTACCGATCAGAGACTGGCGGTCTAGCCTTTCGAAGTCCTGATATGAAAGACTTCGAAGTCAATATAAATATCTCGCGAGGTATTTGCGTATAGACGACACACTCCTAACTTTCCTTCTACATCGACATCTACTTTTATTTCGGCAGGCACTGGTTGCTGCGACATCTTACATTCATTCGTTCAGACTTCATACTTCGTTTCATTCGTCAAAATGCAGCTTTCTGCTACTTTCCTCGGTATGGCTGTGCTGGCACAGTCAGTTTCTGCGCATTATATCTTTAGCAAGCTCGTTGTGGACAACAAGGTCTCCAATGACTGGCAGTACATTCGTGAGACGACTCGGGATAAGTGCTATATGCCGACCAAGTTTTCTTCTACCTTTGACAATTTGACGCCAAGTGATAACGACTTTCGCTGCAACTTGGGCTCTTTCAGCAATGCCGCAAAGACTGAAGTAGCTGAAATTGCTGCTGGTGACAGTATCGCGATGAAGCTTTTCTACGACGGCACCATTGCGCACCCTGGGCCCGGTCAAGTTTGTACGTTCAGCAAACGATCCTATAAATATGATATGAACTAACTCTATTTTTCGATAGTCATGTCCAAGGCTCCGACAGGAAATGTTAAGGAGTATGAAGGTGATGGAGAGTGGTTCAAGATCTGGGAAACAACTCTCTGCAACAAGAATGCCGACTTGACGAAGGATGCTTGGTGTGCTTGGGGCCAATCGCAATTTGAATTCCAGATTCCCGAGGACACCCCAGCCGGCGAGTACCTCGTTCGAGCTGAGCACATTGGTCTTCACGGTGCTCAAGCCAATGAGGCCGAATTCTTTTACAGGTCTGTTGACTGATGAGCCCTTGCACCGAATTTCTTCTGACAAGAACTTCTAGCTGCGCCCAAATCAAGGTTACTGGTAACGGAAATGGCACTCCAAGTACCACCTACAGCATCCCCGGTCTTTACAACGAAGGTATGACTTTGTTCAATGGTGCCAACCTCTGGGTTGACTCTGCGGATACCATTATGAAAGATATTGCGGACACTCCGATTGGCGACGAGGCCTGGAGTGGCGGCAATGGCGGACAGTCTTCCAGCACCGGCTTGTCCTCTGCCTCGATCAGTCCATCCGCTACCCCAGAAGCTTGGAACTAGTTCACCTGTGGTTCTTCTAGCCAGAAGTAACTTTGAACCTATCTTTATTTATCCTCACGAGTTCAATTCGAGTTCCAAAGGACATTTACTTGATGTGAGTGGAGCACGCCGCTGATCGGGAAGGAAAGGAGAAAGGAGATGGCTGGCCGCTCGTTTGAGTCCGCATAGTCTCAGTGTTGCCGATAAGTCTGGATGGTTATTTAAATTGCGGACAGTACCTTCAATATTTTTAAAGGCTCAATCAAATTGCTATTCTTATCATCGAAACTGTAGCTGTGAAATTGGTGTACAACTTCAGTTTAATGTCCCACAAACTAACAGAAACCTGGATAATCGGTAGCCGATCAATCTCGCAAGGGACAGGCAAGAGAAGGTCTAGCTGAATGTGAAAACGAGCATCGATATGTGCCAAGATATTATCTTCTTTGATAGCCAAATACCTTTCCCGAGTAGCGGTCAACAACTGTTAACAAAAGTACTGTAAATTTGATCTGCGTATTTGATTATCATACTGGAGACTACTTAGGCTTGTTCAAATTTGTGGGCAAGGATCATTGGTCAGACCATGACTCTCGGATTTTGCCACTTTTTGATTGATATCGCCTCACTCAGTAGAGTTCTTTTTGTTGTCAACATTCTAGATGGCAAAGAGCACTTAAAATCGCTTTCACAAGCTCGATATGCAATACACACTTTACAGAGAGTATTTATGAAAAGCAATACTTTACATTATTATCTATAAAATAGTCAATAACGTTATACGAGTAGGGTGGTACAGATGACATAATTATGTTCAGGCCATCGTATTCTATGCTTTAGTTTGTTTGAGGTAATGCGCCATTTTCTTTACCGCAAGCTGAATAGTTACACAACCAGAGTGATACAGAGACATGGCTGCGTTCAGGTTATCACATTCTATAGTTACATAAACCGGCCCTTACATAAATTACAGAAATTACGGATCCTCGCTTGCGAGGGTCGCCACCTCAACGACGCTTTTTCTCCAGCCTCCCACTATCTTACTTCGACACGCCCTTATTCAACCACATTATGACTGATACATATCAAGATATCAAAAAACGCATCGCTGATGCTCTATGTGCGAAATACGACTGTGATACAGTACATCTAGAGAAACCGACCGCTGAAAATAGAGCATAGGCAAACAGAAAGATTGTGGAATCAACAACATCAGCATCAGGCGATAGCGATAATGCGTTGGCTACACAGGCGTTCCTTAGATCTGATCGGCAGTAAAGTACCCTGTTAGAGGATGAAACACTCATAAAGCAGGATCACTCAACTCAATAAATTGTTTGCTTTATTTGTATAGAGATCTTCCGAGTTCCATAGTATATAGCAGAAGGACAGGAAGTATCGTACGAGGAAGAGAGCCAAATGAATCAGTCTAGATATCCAGTTGGCGTTAATATGTATTTAGAAGAAGAGCAGAGAGGATTTTTCGGAATACTTTACCCGAACACCACAGCCAACCCAGCATACGACCTGGGCGATCCTGATGAACCATAGAGGTACATATACGCCCCATCCGGAGCTGTCGAGGTCCAACTTCAATAGACCGTAGCCGATTAATAATCCGGTGATAGTGAGATCCAGTATCAGATTCAACCAGAGCCAGGTAGGGCGGTTCCAGAGATACAGACGAGCCAGATTAAGGAACGAGATCAATCCAGCAGCCAGGAGCTGTGGTCGTTGTAACCAGCGGCCTATTTTCCTAGTAAGATGTATAAATTTGCGTGACATCAAAACATACCGTGCATAAGAGGGCAACAAAAACACCCTCTGGTCCCCAGGGCATAATATTTCCGAATGAGGCAAGAAATATCAATATGTTGGTCAGGTCCAGAATCAGGATGAAGACCACGAGCAGTGCCGAGCTTCACGTTAAAATAAAGATGGGTTTGGTGCATTGTTGTTGATGTCTTTCCACAATGGGAGCATATCCTTTATCATTCAGGGATCCTAATTCATTGACTGTGGGGTCCAACAGCAGCGGGCTATCTTCTTAGTTGGTGCCTGGAGTTATTCCGCGGTCTTTACCTAGTGAAACGGGATAGGATGCTCGAGGCAGCACGGTCGGTACGTGCAGGTCGAATGAGGATGAGGGCAAACAACACCCCAACTAGGGCTACCTGCTAGAAGTCTCTCGAATAGGTTGGAACTCGTGTAATTGATCTCTGGGTGATGCTAAAGATGCTATCTAAATGAATGTATATAAGCTCCCAAATTAGGCCAATTCCCTTACATAATCCTCCTACTGGCAGACAGGCCGATACTCCCCACTACATACCTCCCCACCCACCAATCGACCGGCCCTTGGTCGACGGTCTGTACGCGATATCAACACCGTCAATATCATCGATTTGGCATCAAATCGACATAGAATTGGCATCGAAATAACACCGATTTAACCTCAATTTGATGGTTTGACGCTCCTTCCCTTTTTGAACAGCAATTCAATCCCCTATACGCAGATATCCGGAATGCCCCACTCTGCTCCGCATACTATTGTATGCACCCTCATATTCCATACAATCGCTTCACATCAACAGTATACTAACTCATACTTTATCCCCTAGATCCTCCGATTCGCCAGATTCATCGACTTCATCCGCTTGGTCTCTCTTCGTTCTATATCCTCGTCTGCTCCTCTTCTGAACCAGAATCTCTTCAAGCTCTTTCTGTTGTATGAGTTATCTTGTATACCATCAGGTCTTGGATACTCTTCAATAGAAATAGTATCCAGCTTCCCTAGCGTGTATGAGCTATATCTTTTTACAGCTTTGATTCTGAATGGGTTATACCACCGATATTGCAATTTGATATCGCTGTAATAGACGGACTGTTTCACAGTATCGGGGAGCAGTATTTTATTATCTATGCTAAAAGAGTACTTTCTTAGATTCTTTCTCGAACCAAAATATTCTCGGCTCTTCTCTTTTATTCACTCTAGTCTAAGAATATTCTTCTGTATATTTCTATCTCTTCTCAGTATTTGTCTAGTATATATAGCTAGCAGATTCTCTCTCGTTTCAATCTTGTTCCAGAGTAAGATACTCCATATAGAAATCTCCAATTCAATAGACAAAGTAATATATATATTTATCAACGGTCTGTATAGTAAAACTCCAGTTTGCGAATTAACAGTAATTCTGTCAGTTAACAATATAGTATAAAAATATTTTCGCCAGAAAAATAGACTAGATCTATATCTCTCCTTTCTTTCTTATACGTATATTTATCTCTAATTTCTTAGTATTCGCTGCTGAATATCTATTCGTTATTTTCGAAATAGTATCTTTCAGTATATATATATTTCTCTCAAATAGTCTGTTTGATCCAGAATTATAAAATAATATAACAGTTCTTTTTGTATTTTTCGAATATATATACTGATTTTTGTTTCTAAATTCAGAACCACTATCTATAACTATATATTCAGACCAGCCAAATCTGCAAACAAATTTTATATAAAAACTGATATACTGTCTGGTATATAGCAGATATTATTTACAGCGGTCTTGTTTCAATCTAACCGCTTAATCTATTATACGTCTGGATGATTATTCTATAACCGTGTTTAGTTGGTATATAACTGATATCTATGAAAACTGTCTTCTACAGTTTTGTTATTTTGTTGGACTGAAAAGACTTGTACTGTCTATCAGAAGCTCGAAACTGACAGTTTGGACAGATTTTTATATAGTGTTTAACAGTTTTATATATCCCCTCCCAACAATAGGTGGTTTTTTGTTCTTGATACGCTAAGTTATTGTGGCAACTGGCCACTATTTTTTTCTTTCTTTTTTATTATCCAATACTCTTTGTAATTGACTTGACCACGCTCTCAAGAGTTGGTTGAAAACGCCAAACGCTTTATAAATAATATTCAACTCGCCTTTGCCTTGATAAGCATAGTCGATAGCAAATCCGCCTTACAAATGCCGACACTGAAAAAGAGCATCGAATTCGAGGCCACTATCAGCAGAAATAGCGCTCTTCTTCTCTCCTTGCAGGTATTCCAGTTGAACTTGCCCGAGCACTTGGTTCGCCCGCCTTGATGCTAAATAATCGGTTATTTGTCTTATGCCGAGACGCTTGTGTTACCCGACATTTGTCTAGCTACCGTGAAGACGCACTACGTAGTTAACTTGTTTAAGGTGATTGACCTCGACGTGTGACAAGATGCATCGAGGGATATTAATCACTCATAATAGCCAACAGGTGATCGTCCTTTCTACATCAGCCTAATGTTATGGGGCTGCGCCATACATGCCGAATAGCCAATAAAATCTTCAAGTTTCATTCATATCATTTCTGCAACTTATCCTGCATCTCGTATCTTTCTCATGTACTCACGAATTTCCTGTTCTCCCTCGTCACAATATTCAACTGGTAATTATGTTTCATCATTATTTGACGATCCTAAGCCAATGGACACTACTGTTCGCCCATTAAACCTGCACCCTAATCCTGTTTTGGCCATTTCTCAGAACGAGACTTGTTTTAGAAACCTATAAGTACTTCATAGAAAGCCAACTATCTACTTTACTGTAGCCCAAGCCGAAATTCGAAAATTCGAACAAGTTAAATGCAAAAAAGATAACCTCAGTTACTTTTCATTCATTTACCATGCCTTCAACCATGATAACCCCCGAACAGCGACGTGCAAGATTGGAAGAATTCCTCTCCGGGAAATCCCCAAATAAGGCAAAGTCGAAAGGTGCTATAAGCGAGTCCCTGCTTACAGGTGTTGCACTTAATGTTGCCCATCGTCATGCCCTCGGAAAGACTCTTAGTCCCTTAGAGGATAATTTGTGGGGGATGCTTCGGTGCTTTATTGACAACGATGCTGAAGCCCATGAATTTGGGACTATGTTCTCTGAGGCGAAGCAAAGAATGTCCAAGGATGCTTCCTCGGCCACTTTCCCTCAACAAGTCCTCAATCTTACTAGCGAGGACGCTTATACCTCTGAGAACTTCCACCAAGATGTGAAAGCCCTCGGCAACGAAATTGCCGCTCAACCTAACTACAAATTTGTGAATTTGGCTCAAGAGAGACGTGAGGATGTTGAGAATGAAGATTACCTGAATGCTATGGAAGTAGCTGGAGGTGGCGTCACTGTCTATGACTATTTCGAGCCGAAATCTGCTACGAGCGAACAAAAAGAAGGAAAGGAAGGTCAAAAGACGAACTCCAATACAACCGGTGTGAATTTGGCATTGTTTCTGGACAAAATGAAGTGCCTTATGTCCAAGGGGGATCAAGGAGGGGGCCGGCAAGAGATATATTTCAGCACATCAGCTAGCGCGGAAGACCATGCTGTTTTCCCACTGATATCAGAAGAGCTCGGAGCTATAGAGACAGGCTCAGAACGTGCTTTTCGTCAACCGGCCCACCGAAAACTCATATACCGTGGATATGTTCACAGATGTCTTACATTTCATATTGAATGCTATGAGGCGGACCAAAGCAATAACGAGTGGTACGACGGTTTGATGGGCATTATGCGCCGGCTGAGTCTCTATTTATTTCAGGCGGCTATAGAATGGTCTCCTGGAGTTCCGGATCACAATAAGATCCTCCTTCAGGGAATACTTGGCACAGCTTTTGGACTTGTCGCTGACTTGATGCGATTATTTCGTAACAATGATGATTTCGTTCAACGTCGAGCCATTGGATTGACAACATCGGCTTTGAACGAGTATTTCCCACAACCTGGATCCAGCGAGTGGTGGGACTTTTATAATAGCGGCGTCGGCAAATACAGACTTTGGTTAAGGCGAGACTGATCATATCATATCACGATTTGATATATCGCAACGATGGGCTTGCTGAAGTATTTCTCTTTCCAGTTCCCAGTTCAAGGAAATTTCGGTTATTCATGTACTTAATTGCTGTTTATTGCACTTCATTGGGGTTTAAACTATCGCCGTATTAAGGCCACTGCAGTCCGCACCACAAGCCCAACCAATGATCCCTGGGATGCCCGGTATCCGTTTACCATTCATAGCGACGGCCGCATCTCTAAGAAAAGGGGGGGGGGGGGGGGAAAGGGGGGGGCAGGGGCCCGCAGGGACGGGGGGGGGGCGGGGGGGGGGGAGGCCCCCGCCGCATCAGGGTGCGGCCGAGGGCGGGCTTCGTATCAGCGTGCAGGCTTGGGCAA
>Ga0102593_1001366_pt1 | contig 24239 bp, 22 predicted proteins | sample AraplaCol_mMS_r2_2_FD_76862 | JGI IMG/M metagenome (GOLD analysis project Ga0102593, IMG submission 76862) | Arabidopsis root microbial communities from North Carolina, USA - plate scrape MF_Col_mMS_r2 (SPADES assembly) (version 2) | ecosystem: Host-associated > Plants > Roots > Endosphere...
CGTGATGTCGCCTGGCCCCGGCCGCGTGACTGATGTCATCGACTCGCCGCTTCCCAAGGAGCGACCGCTGGACATCCGCGAGGCGCCCGAGTTCCTCGAAATCGCCCACCGCGTTCGCGACGGCCTGAGAGCGGGGCACAGCTATGAGCACTAAGGCACTGAGCGTGAGAACCGTTGCGCGGGGGCGCTCATGAAGCCCGACACTCTCAAAGACAGGATCGTCCCCGTCGTCACGATCCTCGTGGTCCTGATCGCGATCTGGTACGTCGCGGCTGTTTTGATGAACGCCTCCTTCCAGCGGGACATGGATCAGCGGGCCAACCAGACGCCTGACACCATCGAATTCATCGAGAAAACGCTCTCGCAACCGAAGCCGTTGCTGCCCGCGCCCCATCAGGTGGTGCAGAACGTCTTCGAAAACACATTCCTGCGGAAGCTCTCGAGCAGCCGCAGCCTCGTCTACCACAGCTGGGTCACGCTTTCCTCGACGCTGCTCGGCTTCGGCTTCGGCACGCTGCTCGGGATCCTGATCGCTGTCGGGATCGTTCATATCAAGGCGCTCGACCGCAGCCTCATGCCGTGGGTCATCGCCTCGCAGACCATCCCGATCCTCGCAATCGCACCGATGGTGATCGTCGTTCTCGGCGCCATCAACATCACCGGGCTGATCCCGAAGGCGCTGATCTCGACCTACCTCTCCTTCTTCCCGGTCACCGTCGGCATGGTGAAGGGTTTGCGGTCGCCCGAGGTCATGTTCCTCGACCTGATGCGAACCTATAACGCGACACCCGCCCAGACATTCTGGAAACTGCGTGTTCCGGCATCCGTGCCGTTCCTTTTCACCTCGATGAAGGTGGCGATCGCCGCAAGCCTTGTCGGCGCCATCGTCGGCGAGCTTCCGACCGGCGCCGTCGCCGGCATCGGCTCGAAGCTGCTCGCTGGCTCCTATTACAGCCAGACGATCGACATCTGGGCAGCGCTTGTCGCGGGCTCGGTGTTGGCCGCAAGCCTGGTCGCCATCGTCGGCCTTGTCGCAAAGATCGTCGACCGTTCGATGGGCGGGAGGCCGGCATGAAACAGATGACCTTTTCCTGGCAAGGTATTCTTGCCCTGGTGCTGACCGCGATTGCGATCGTTACCTTGCCGATCATGGCCGAGGGGGCGCCCGACCCGGTGTCGTCGATAACGGCGGGCCTTACGATCGCGCTGATCTTCGCGGTCGCCCTCGTTTCCTTCTCGCCATTGCCGAAGCTGTATGTCGCCGCCGTACTGCTGATCGGTGCGCACTGGGCGGCATGGGTCCTGCTCGCTGATGTGACCGGCAACGAAGGCTTGGCGACGAAATCCTTCTTCCTGCTGATGGCCGCCTGCTGGCTGCTTGCCTGGCGATGCGTCACCGAGCTTTCGGCCATGACGCCGGCCTCGAATTTGGGCCGCTCCTGCCTGCGGCTGCTGATCCCGGCAATCTTCGGTGCCTGGATCCTGATACTCTGGGAGGCGCTGACGCGCGGCGCCGGCATTCCCTTCGTCCTGCTGCCGCCGCCTAGCGCCATTGGAGCCAGGATCGCCGGCTCGCTGCCGATCCTGGCCGACGACGTACGTCAGACGATCTTCAAAGCAGTATTCGCCGGTTACATCATCGGCTGTAGCGCAGGCTTTGCCGTCGCGATCCTCGCCGATCGCGTCGGCTTCCTGCGTCGGGGCCTGCTGCCGATCGGCAACATGGTGTCGGCGCTCCCGATTATCGGCGTCGCGCCGATCATGGTGATGTGGTTCGGCTTCGACTGGCAGTCGAAGGCAGCTGTCGTCATCATCATGACGTTCTTCCCGATGCTGGTGAACACCGTCGCCGGCCTCACCGCATCCGGTTCGATGGAGCGCGACCTGATGCAGACCTACGCCTCCAACTATTGGCAGACGCTGCTGAAGCTCCGGCTTCCGGCGGCGATGCCCTTCATTTTCAATGCATTGAAGATCAACTCGACGCTGGCGCTCATCGGTGCCATCGTTGCGGAGTTCTTTGGTACGCCGATCGTCGGCATGGGCTTCCGTATCTCCACGGAGATCGGGCGCATGAATGTCGACATGGTCTGGGCCGAAATCGCCATTGCGGCGCTGGTAGGCTCAGTCTTCTATGGCGTCGTCGCCCTCGCCGAAAGGGCGGTGACTTTCTGGCATCCGTCTATCCGTGGTGGCTAGACGTCGCTTTATTCCCGCGAATGGGATTGGGGCATAACTTCAGAGGGAAAAAAGAAAATGAAAAAACTGATTATTGCGATGATGGCGAGCGCGATGTCGCTCGCGGCAGCCCAAGCGATGGCTGCCGACAAGGTGACGCTGCAACTCAAGTGGGTGACGCAGTCGCAGTTCGCCGGCTACTACGTCGCCAAGGAAAAGGGCTACTACGAGGAAGAAGGCCTCGACGTCACCATCAAGCCGGGCGGCCCCGATATCGCGCCGGAACAGGTGATCGCCGGCGGTGGCGCTGACGTCATCGTCGACTGGATGGGCGGCGCGCTTGTTGCCCGCGAGAAGGGCGTTCCTCTCGTCAACATCGCCCAGCCCTATCAGAAATCAGGCATGGAAATGGTTTGCCGCAAGGACGGCCCGATCAAGACCGAAGCCGATTTCAAGGGCCATACGCTCGGCGTCTGGTTCTTCGGCAACGAATATCCTTTCTTCGCCTGGATGAACAAGCTTGGCCTGAAGACCGAAGGCGGTGCCGATGGCGTGACCGTCCTGAAGCAGAGCTTCGACGTGCAGCCGCTGCTGCAGAAGCAGGCCGACTGCATCTCCGTCATGACCTATAACGAATACTGGCAAGCGATCGATGCCGGCTTCAAGCCTGAAGACCTCATCGTCTTCAACTACACCGCCATGGGCAACGACCTTCTCGAAGACGGCCTTTATGCCATGGAAGACAAGCTGAAGGACCCGGCCTTCAAGGAAAAGATGGTGAAGTTCGTCAAGGCTTCGATGAAGGGCTGGAAGTACGCAACCGAGAACCCGGATGAAGCGGCTGGAATCGTCGTCGACAACGGCGGTCAGGACGAGAACCACCAGAAGCGCATGATGGGCGAAGTTGCCAAGCTGATCGGCGATGGCACCGGCAAGCTGGACACGACCCTCTATGATCGTACGGCCAAGGCACTCCTTGACCAGAAGATCATCAACAAGGAACCGACCGGAGCCTGGACGCACGACGTCACGGACGCTGCTTCCAAGTAATCTGTAACGACAAGACACGAAACGCGCGGACCTTCCGCGCGTTTTTTCATTTTTTCCTGTTTTATCGAAGAAATTTCATGATCGATGTCGCATCGAGCGGTGCTCGCACGTCATAACAACGACGCTGGATCAACTAACGGAATGCTTGCATAACCGCACAGTGATTGATCTGCATCACATTGGTAATTATTGTGTTCGAACGAGGAATTATTTTCTGCCGGACTTGCGCGATGGGCAAATAGCTACCACGTACAAGCCGAGTTTGCCGGATGAGGGACTTCTTAAGTAAGAGTCGGCAAATGAACGAAAATACTTCTGAGAATACCAATACGGGAACCGGTCATGGGCGCGCTGATGACAACGCGCAAGCTAGGCCGAGCAAAAACTGGATGACGACGCATGGCACGTACGCCTGTTAAGATACTTCGCGCCTCAACTCTGCTGATCGCGGCGGTTGTAGCTTCAACGACATTTGCCCAGGAACAGCCGGTCGCAAAGCCGCAACAAAACCTGCCGGCCATCGTCGTGACGAAAGCCTCCACCCGCACGCTCGTCGATCGTGTTGTCGCGACCGGTACGGTTAAGCCAGTCGAGGAAGTCTATATCCAGCCGCAGGTCGAAGGCTTGTCGATCCGTGCGCTCAACGCGGATATCGGCGACAGGGTCCAGGCCGATAGCACGCTGGCGACCCTGAACGACGACGCAATCATCCTGCAGAAGAGCCAGATGCAGGCCACGAAGGCCAAGAACGAGGCGAGCCTTGCCCAGCTTCGCGCACAACTGATTGAAGCAGAGGCTAATGCGGAGCAGGCACGACAGCAGCAGGTCCGCGCCCAGGAAATGGGCAAGAAGGGCACTGTCTCGACAGCAACGGTCGAACAGGCGGATGCCGCTGCAGCTTCCGCCAACGCCCGTGTCGACTCGGCAAAGCAGGCAATCCAGGTAGCCGTCGCGGAGATCAAGGTCACGGAGAGCCAGATCGCGGACGCTGATCTGAAGCTCGCACGCACCGACGTCAAGACGCCGGTCGCCGGTACTGTCGCAGCCAAGAACGCCAGGATCGGAGCAATTGCGCTCGCCACCGGCGATCCGCTTTTCACGGTCATTCGCGATGACGAGATCGAGCTTGTGGCGGAAGTGGGTGAGAGCGAGATTGTGAAGGTTCAACCCGGCCAGAAGGCCACCATCTTGCTCTCTGGTAGTCGCGAAAAGATTAGCGGCTCCGTGCGTCTGGTCTCGCCGACAGTCGATCCGCTCACGCGCCTCGGTTTGGTCCACATTTTGATCGACGATTCCAGCAAGGCGCGTTCGGGCATGTACGGCAGCGCCGACATCGTCGTGCGCACAACGGAAAACGTAGCGCTCCCCGTCTCGGCCGTGCTGTCGGGCAATGAAGGATCCTCGGCCCGTAAGGTCGAGAATAACGTCGTCAAGTTTGCCAAGGTCGAAACCGGCATTCAGGACGGAGCCTATGTCGAGATCGTCAATGGATTGAAAGCTGGCGATGAGGTCGTAGCCAAAGCGGGCGCCTATGTCCGTGACGGCGACCGCATCACGCCGGTTCGTGAACAGCCACCGGTTTCCAACTGAGAGACGGCCGATGAACTTTTCAGCCTGGTCTATCCGAAATCCCGTCGCCTCGCTTCTGGCGTTCGCACTTCTGCTTTTCGTCGGCATCCAGTCCTTCAATAGGCTGCCGATCACGCGGTTTCCGAACATTGACGTTCCGCTCGTCTCCATCGTCGTAACGCAGAGCGGCGCTTCGCCGGCCGAGCTCGAGATGCAGGTGACGAAGGAGATCGAGGATGCCGTCGCCAGTATCAACGGCATCGATGAAATCCAATCGACGGTGACGGACGGCCAGTCGCAGACGGTCGTCATGTTCCGCATGGAAGTGCCGACCGAGCAGGCCGTTCAGGACACCAAGGACGCGATCGACCGCATCCGCAGCGACCTGCCTGCCAACGTCGAAGAACCGATCGTCTCGAAGATCGACGTCGAGGGTCAGGCGATCCAGACCTTTGCCGTCTCCTCCCCCGACATGACGCTCGAAGAGCTCTCCTGGTTCGTCGATGATACGGTCAAGCGCGCCTTGCAGGGGCAGGCCGGCATCGGCCGTGTCGACCGTTACGGCGGTGCAGACCGCGAAGTGCGTATCGAGCTCAATCCCGACAAGCTGAACGCCCACGGCATTACCGCGGCAAGCGTGAACCAACAACTGCGCGGCACCAACGTCGACCTCGGCTCCGGCCGTGGCCAGGTGGCAGGCAGCGAACAGGCGATCCGTGTGCTCGGCGACGCCCGCAACGTCGCCGAACTTGCCAACACCACGATCGCATTGCCGAACGGCCGCTTCGTCAAGGTTTCCGATCTCGGCGTCATCAAGGACACCTATCAGGAGCCGAAATCCTTCTCGCGCTTCGATGATACCCCTGTCGTGACCTTCGGCGTCTTCCGCTCGAAGGGTGCCAGTGAGGTCAGCGTCGCCGAAACCGTGGCAAAGAGCCTCGACAAGGTGCGTGCGGAAAACCCGAACGTCGGCATCGAGCTGATCAGCGACTCCGTTTATTTCACCTATGGCAACTATGAAGCGGCCATCGATACGCTGATCGAGGGCGCGCTGCTTGCGATCATCGTTGTCTTCCTCTTCCTCCGGAACTGGCGTGCAACGCTTATCTCGGCCATCGCGCTGCCGTTGTCGGCGATCCCGACTTTCTGGATCATGGACCTGATGGGTTTCTCGCTGAACCTTGTCAGCTTCCTCGCCCTGACGCTCGCGACCGGTATTCTCGTCGATGACGCGATCGTCGAGATCGAGAACATCGCCCGACATATCAAGATGGGCAAGACGCCCTACCGCGCGGCGATCGAGGCGGCAGACGAAATCGGCCTCGCGGTTATCGCGACGACCTTCACGATCATCGCTGTGTTCGTGCCGGTGTCGTTCATGCCTGGCATCCCCGGTCAGTACTTCATTCAGTTCGGCCTGACAGTTGCCTTCTCGGTCTTCTTCTCGCTCATGGTGGCGCGCCTCATCACGCCGATGATGGCCGCATATCTGATGCGCGCGGAAGACGGCATCGAAGATCATCACGACAACGACGGCCTCTTCTTCCGCGGATATACGCGCCTCGTGCGCGCTACGACCCGCCGGTGGTGGACCCGCTATGCGACACTGATTGCGGCGATCGCCTTCCTTGTCGGCTCCGTGATGTTGCTTGCGCAGGTGCCCGGCAGCTTCCTGCCGCCGGAGGACGCATCGCGCATCGTCCTGTCCGTCGAGCTACCGCCGAATGCGACGCTCGACGACACGGAAGCGACCACGAACGCGATCTACAAGGACGTGAAGGATATCGACGGCGTCGAAAGCGTCTTCGTGCTTGGTGGCGCGTCTCCGAAGGGCGACCTCGAACTGCGCCGTGCGACGGTAACGCTCACGCTCCACAAGCTTGACCAGAGGCTTTTAAAGAAGCTGGACGACATGCTCGTTAAGGTCCCGGTCATTGGATCCTATCTGCCCAAGGTGGAACCAAAGGGACGCGTTCGTCCGCAGTGGGATATCGAAAAGGAGGTCTTTGCCAAACTCCATGATATCCCAGACGTTCGCATCCTGAAGCTCAACGATCGCGGCGAACGTGATCTGTCGTTCAACTTCCTCTCCAAGAACGAGAAGGATCTGAACGATGCTGTCGGTATCCTGGAAGCGAAACTGCGAGCCGATCCGCTGCTGGCGAACGTCAGCGCCGAAGGCGCCCTGCCCCGTCCGGAACTCCAGATCCGTCCGCGCAAGGATCAGGCGGCTCGCCTCGGCATCACGCCGCAGCAGATCTCCGAAACCATCCGCGTTGCCACCATCGGCGATATTGATGCGGCGCTCGCCAAGATCAACCTGGACGATCGCCAGATCCCGATCCGCGTGCAGGCCTCGCTCGACATGCGTCGCGATCTTGCCGCCTTGCGGGCAATGAAGATCCAGACGGCAAGCGGCAGCACCGTACCGCTCTCCACTGTCGCCGATATCGACTATTCGGAAGGCGTCAGCTCGATCAAGCGCAACAACCGCTACCGCGTCGTATCGATCGGCTCGGACCTGCCGCAGGGCGTGGCACTCGACACTGCCTCGGCACGGTTCCGCCAGATCGTCAAGGAAGCCAACATTCCGCCGACGGTACAGCTTGCCGAAAGTGGCGACACGAAGGTGCAGACCGAAATGCAGCAGAGCTTCGTCAACGCCATGTTGATGGGCCTGATGCTGGTGCTGACGGTGCTGATCCTCCTCTTCAAGGACGTGATCCAGCCCTTCACCATCCTGTTCTCGCTGCCGCTTGCGATCGGCGGCGTGGCAGTCGGGCTGCTGGTCACCCAGAATCCGCTCTCGATGCCCGTGATGATCGGCATCCTGATGCTGATGGGCATCGTGACGAAGAACGCGATCCTGCTCGTCGACTTCGCCATCGAGATGCGTCATCGCGGCATGGAGCGTGTCGAAGCCATGGTCGAAGCAGGTCGCAAGCGCGCCCGGCCGATCATCATGACGTCTATTGCCATGTCAGCAGGTATGCTGCCATCAGCGCTCGGCGTCGGCGAAGGCGGTTCGTTCCGTGCGCCGATGGCGATTGCGGTGATCGGCGGCATTATCGTGTCGACCGTGCTTTCGCTGGTCGTCGTGCCTTCGTTCTTCCTGATCATGGACGATCTGTCCCGCTTGCTTGCCTGGATGTTCGGTCGTCTCGTGGGCAAGAAGGACAAGGAAGATCTGGCCATGTCCCGCGAAGAACTCACACAAGCGCTGGGTGCGCTCGAGGGCCGGGTAACGGCAATCGAGACCCCGGAAAGCAAGCGCGGCAAATCTGGCAATGTCGTACGCCTGCCGCCGTTCGCGGCAGAGTAGCCGCTCGAGCCAAGAGCCGGGGCAACACCCCGGCTTTTTTATTAGCTGACATTTGATCAAGCTCAAGTTCTGAACCGCGTCTCCCGGTTATCCTTCCAAATATCAGGTAGGGAACGGCACCCGCCGCGCCACAGGGAGAAACAGATGTCCGGAGCTTTTAAACTGAGCAGCGCGCAGCAGGCGATGCTTGGCGGTGCGTTGATCACCTCCAACCTTGACCGACACGAGCGAGACGCTCTGCTGTCCTGCGCGGTGGCGGTGCGCTACGGTCCACAGGATGTTCTCTTCCGTGAACACGAGAAGGCGCACTACTTCTATTGCGTGCTAAGTGGCTACGTCAGGCTCTATCGCGGCTCTGAGGAACGCGAAGCGGATGTCAGCATCTGCGAGCCGGGCGACAGCTTCGGTGAATGCCTGGTGCTTGCCGGCGACGCATACAATTATAGCGCACAGGCGATGGAGCACGTCATCCTCACCCGCTTTGATCTCGCTGAGGTCAAGGCGTTGCTCGCTCAACACCCGCGGATTGGCAGCGCGATCGCGCGCAGCCTCTCGCGGCATTTGCTGTCGACCATGGAGTGTCTGGCGCGCGATCGCATGCAGACCAGCCAGCAGCGCGTCGCCCACTATCTGCTGACGCATTGTACGAGTGAGGGTGCGCGGGCTTCCCTGCGCCTGCCGTTCCAAAAGCGCCTGCTGGCACGAAAGCTCGGCCTTGCGCCGGAAGCGCTGTCACGTGCCTTCTCCGCCTTGCGCACATCAGGCGTACGCGTCAGCGGCCGCGCCATCGCGATCGAGGATGTCAACGCGCTGAGGCAGGTTTGACTACAGGCCGCCATGTTCCTTCAGGAAGCTGACGATGGAGCTAACGCCATCGCCACGCTTCATGTCGGAGAATACGAAGGGGCGTGCCTGGCGCATCCGTGTCGCGTCGCGGTCCATGACCTCGAGGTCCGCGCCGACATAGGGAGCCAGATCCTTCTTGTTGATGACGAGAAGGTCCGATTTGGTAATGCCTGGGCCACCCTTGCGCGGGATTTCCTCGCCCTGGCAAACCGAGATAACGTAGATCGTGATATCAGCCAGATCAGGGGAGAAGGTGGCGGCCAGATTGTCACCGCCCGACTCGATGAAAACAACATCGAGATCGGGAATCCGCTCATTCAGGCCCGCGATGGCCTGCAGATTGATCGTCGCGTCCTCACGGATCGCCGTGTGCGGGCAACCGCCGGTCTCCACGCCAACGATCCGATCCGATGGCAAAGCTTGCATGCGCATGAGCGCCTCGGCATCCTCGGTCGTGTAGATGTCGTTCGTGACGACAGCCACCGAATAGTCGTCGCGCATGGCCTTGCAGAGCTTCTCCGTCAGCGCCGTCTTGCCGGAGCCGACCGGCCCACCGATGCCCACGCGCAAGGGTCCGTTTCCTGATTTCATATTCTGAACTCCAATAACGGCCGATGATAGCGTGCCGCCTGAAGGGCGACCACCGGCAAATGACGCAGGTCGCGACGGCTGGCCGCGCGTCTGCGGACAAGTCACGATCGAAAGAGCCTGGTCGACTGCGTTTCATGGCGCAGCGACATGATGTCGGCCTGGATGGTCGCCGATCCGAGATCGTCGAGTGTTGAAGCTGCCGCCCGTTTCACAACCGAGGTTATGTCGCCTTCAAGCCGCGACAGAATGGCAACGCCATCCTTCTGCCCGGCCACGCCGAGACGGATACCTGCGGAAACTGCCTGCGAGAGATAGGCATGCAGGAATGCCGCAATCGCCTTCTCCAACGCCACCCCATGGGCACCCGCCACGGCACCGATCGCCACCGGGTAGGCCACATGTCGCGGCAATCGATCGAAAACCTCGTCTGGCCACGCACCGGCGGCGGACAGGAACGCATCGCCGAGCAGCATCGTCTCCTGATGACGCTCGCGCGAGCCGGCAAGCGCTTCGGCGAGCTCCGCCAGTTCGCCGAGCCGCTCCGACTGTCGGTGACAGCGGTGGCTCTCGGCAAGGAGAACCACGTCGTTCCATACAGGCCCACGCTCCATCAGGTTCGACGCCCACGCAGTAAGCGAATGAGCATCGGGGACCAGCCGATCATGAACGGCGCGCTCCAGACCGCCTGAATAGGCGAAGGACCCGACGGGGAAAGCTGGCGACAGCCAGGTCATCATCCTCAACAACGCCTGCAGGTCGGCATCATCAGTCATATCGGATCAGTCGTGCGAGTGATGATGATGCGCTTGGTCATGACCGTGCGCATGGCCATGTGAATGATACGCACCGCGTGCCGGCTGGAACGGCTCTGCAACTTCGCGGATCGTCGCACCGAGCCCTTCGAGCATGGAGCGGATCACATGATCACGAAGGATAAGGATGCGGTCTTCCTCGATCTGGGCGCCGAGATGCCGATTGCCGAGATGCCACGCGAGCTCGATCAGGTGCACGCGATCCCTGCCCCTCACCTCGAAGAGCTTCTCGTCTGCGGCTACAATTTCGATGAGCTCGCCATCCTCGAGAACCAACATATCACCACTGGCAAAAAGCACCGGCTCCTTGAGGTCGAGCATGACCATCTCGCCGTTGTCGAGGTGAAGCAGCTTTCGCCGCAAATGCCTCAGGTCGTGCGGCAAAACCACTTTTCCGATGGGGTTCGAGGAAGGCGTGCCCGCAGGCAGGTAGGAAGTAACGCGTTGCATGACGTGTCCAATTCGCTTGAGACTGCGACCATGCAAAATAGCCTGATGCGATGCAAGAAGGAACCTGCCGGAAAGGCATATGCAGCAGATGTTTGCGCCCGGAATTCCTATGCAGTTCCTACAAAGGCACAGAGAAGTTTTGAAAGCGCGTCCTGGTCGCGATAGGGAAAAGTGTTTCGCACAAGCTCAGGTCCGAGTGCGGGCTGAAGGCTCAAGGCCTCAGTCTGGTACTGCCCACGTCGAACTTCGTCACCGTGCAGGGCATAGGCCGCAGCAAGCAAGATAAGCGTTCGCCACGACCTCCATGGAATGTTCTCAAAATCCTCAATTGCAGAACCAAAGCGGCCCTGGTGGAGTCGGATAATTCCCCTGATCACCCAGAACCACACCGGGGGATATTTTGCCAACCTGAAGCATTCACCGATTTCGGCGTCCGCTTGTTCCAGGTCGCCGAGGTAGTGGAGCATTTCCGCGTGATCGGCGCGAATCTGCAGATCGCTGGGCGCAAGGTCGCGCGCCTTGCCATAATGCGATCTGGCCCCGTCGTAGTCGCGTGAAAGCAGATGGACCAGCGCTGCCGCATAGTGGGAAAGGGCGTCATTGTTGTCGATACGCAAGGCGATCCGTACGATCTCGTCGGCGCGGCGCAGGTGCTCGAAGTCGCCTGTTTGGGCAAAACTGTAAGTCAGGGCAATGGCATAGCTGGCCTGGGCATAAATCATCCCCGGATCCAGTTCCGTTGCCCTCAAGAAGAAAACCTCCGCCTCGGGAAGCATATGCTTGCTATCAAGCATCCTGCCATAGAGGAAGTTTTCGTCGGCCGACCAGGACGACTGTGGTTTCTTGGCGATCATCTCGGATGCTGCAAGCAGCACCTTGTCCTGAACCAGCGAGCCTATCTCCGCCGCCACCAGTTCAACGACATCGAAATGGTAACTTTCCGGAAGATCGAAAGCTCGCGACCACATCACAGGCGTGACGTTCGTATGCAGGAATTTGGCGTTTACCCGGAACGGGCCTGCGCCATGAATACCAATCTTGACCGTGTAGTCATACGGGCGAATAGCACTTCCATCCAGTGCGGCGGAAGCGGATCCAACACGCGAGACATCGAGCCAACGCTGCTCGGTAAGAAGGTCTTCAAGGGAGGATACAACCAGTTCCGCCAAGTCCAGCTGCTGCGGGGCCGTTGACGGCGCGGCGGTGATTCTAACTGCGGTCTTTGCGATTGCTCCGTCAGCAGGGCGCGGTCGCTCCTCTTCCACGAAACCGTTGTAACGTGGCTGCCAGTGCCAAACGCGCACGGGTCGATCGATATTCTTTAGAACCCTTTCGCCGCCATCCACAAAATCCGTCCCAGTCCTCTTGGCGATCTGGTGATAGACGCCATCGGTGATGCTTATGCCGCCGGGGAATGCGCTTGCTTCAATGCGAGAGGCAACGTTCACTCCGTCGCCGAATAAGTCGGTACCATCGACCAAAACATCGGCCAGATTGATTCCAATGCGAAGAATTAGGCGCGACCCTTCCGGCTGGCGCATAAGTTCGCCCTGGATTGCAATCGCGCACTCCACTGCACCGTTCACGGAATCAAATACGGCCAAGGTGCCGTCGCCCATGAGTTTGAAAACCCTGCCGCCTTCGCGCTCGACATTCGGCCTTATCAGCTCTTCCTGCATCGCTTTGACTGAAGCTAGCGTCGCCTCCTCGTCAGCCTCCATGAGACGAGAATAGCCGACTACGTCGGTGGCCATGATTGCTGCCAGCCGTCGCTTGAGGGGCGTCCTTGCCATAAGCTCTCCAAGTAACCAGCGATCGCATGAGTGACAATGACAAGCGTAACACAGAACTACGCGGCGAAGCATGATTTCCGCCGTCGCGTGGGATCAACGAGGCCGCGTGGCGCTTATCTGCCGGCTCTAACTTGTCGTTGCAGGCATTCGCTGTGTAATTCCGCGAATTCGTCAGGCCAGCCGCGCCTCATCGCAATCCATGTTCATTGCGTGCGCGGCCACGGCCTCCTCCGGCAAACGTCTGCGCCAACCAGGATGCAGCCCGTCATTCTCATGCACCACGCGATTTCGACCGAGCGCCTTTGCCAGGTAGAGCGCCTTGTCGGCCGCCGAATAAACAGCCTCGTTGCTCCGTGCGGGCTCGAACTCCGCAATACCGGCCGACACAGTCAGTGCGACCACGCAATCGTCGGCAACGACCGGATGCCCGGCCAGGCGGGCGCAGACCGACTGCACTCTCTCGATCCGCTGCTCTTGTGAGCCACCGACAACGATCGCGCCGAACTCTTCACCGCCCAGCCTCGCCGCGACGGAGTCCCCGCCGAAGGCAGCCGCGAGGATGGCGGAGACCGCCACGATGACGGAATCGCCGCAGGCATGGCCGAAGCGATCGTTTATGGCCTTGAACCGGTCGACGTCGAAGATCGCGAGACAGGCATTTCCATCGACCTGCTCCAATGCCTCTGTAAAGGCACGTCGGTTGAGAAGACCTGAAAGCACATCGGTGCGGCTCAACTGCTCGAACTCCGCGCGCGAGACGCTGAGTTGGTGCATCGCGTGACCGGCTATCAGCGACAGCACGCTTGAGACCGCCCCGCCAATAAGCCACGACAGTAACACGCCGTAGACAACACCATGAGCGAGCGGAACAGGCATCAGTCCCGCCCAGTCGAGCGGCGGCAATAGCAGGACAATGACGATCGACGAGAGCGTCACCGCAAGGAAGCTCATCTTGAGAGCAAACACATAAATTGCGCGGCGATCACGAAAATCGCCAAGCTCCGCCTGGAGTGAAATTCTCATGCGAATCGACCTTCTTGCCCGCCGCTAGGCACATTGCTTAGAGGTCACCTCCTGCTGAGTTCTTAAGTGAACTGTTAAAGTTCGAACGAGTTTGGTGAATTGAGCGGCGGTTGAAAGCTGCCCAAAAACGTGACGCTTTCCGCGATCAATCATCCAGCGAGATTTGAAGCGTAACAATTTGTTTTTACTTGTGTTTTATAACCACCAACAAGGAGAATGTCCTATTACGGAAGGAACGCCTCAAGGTGGAACATACAAAAATAAAAAACAACCCACAGGAGATTCAGTCTTAACGCGCGGCTTTAGGAGCCGCCACCTCGCATTCGGCCGCCCCAAACACTCAAAACAAGAAATAGCGCTGCGCCATCGGCAGGACGGTGGCCGGCTCGCAGGTCAGCAACTCGCCATCAGCCCGCACCTCATAGGTCTCCGGATCGACCTCGATGTGCGGCGTCAGGCTGTTGTGAATCATCGACGCCTTGGAAAGGCCGCCGCGGGTGTTCTTCACAGCGACAAGATTTTTAGCGACGCCGAGACGGCTCTTCAGACCCGCATCGAGCGACGCTTGCGAGACGAAGGTGACAGACGAACTGGTTCGCAGCTTGCCGTGGGCGGCAAACATCGGCCGGTAATGCATCGGCTGCGGCGTCGGGATCGAAGCATTCGGATCTCCCATGGGAGCCGCAGCAATCGAACCGCCGAGCAATACCATCTCAGGCTTGACGCCGAAGAAGGCAGGGTTCCACAGAACCAGATCGGCGCGCTTGCCGACTTCGATCGAGCCGATTTCGTGTGAAAGACCTTGCGCGATCGCCGGGTTGATCGTGTATTTCGCAATATAGCGGCGGACGCGGAAGTTGTCGTTCTCGCCCTTCTCTTCCTTCAGGCGGCCGCGCTGACGCTTCATCTTGTCGGCAGTCTGCCAAGTACGGATTGCTACCTCCCCGACACGACCCATGGCCTGGCTGTCGGACGAAATGATCGAGAAGGCGCCGATGTCATGCAGGATGTCTTCCGCCGCGATCGTCTCCTTTCGGATGCGGCTTTCGGCAAATGCGATGTCCTCGGGGATAGACGGTGACAGATGGTGGCAGACCATCAGCATGTCGAGATGCTCGGCGACGGTATTGACCGTGTAGGGCCGCGTCGGGTTGGTCGACGACGGGATGACGTTCGACTGACCGCAGATCTTGATAATGTCAGGAGCGTGGCCACCGCCCGCTCCTTCCGTGTGGAAGGCGTGGATGGTGCGGCCCTTAATGGCGCCGATCGTATCCTCGACAAAGCCGCTTTCATTCAGCGTGTCGGTGTGGATCATCACCTGGATGTCATAGTCGTCGGCGACCGAAAGGCAGCAGTCGATCGCAGCCGGCGTCGTGCCCCAGTCCTCGTGGAGCTTCAGCGACGATGCGCCCGCAAGCACCATCTCTTCGAGTGCGGCGGGCAGCGAGGCGTTTCCCTTGCCGGCAAGCGCAAGGTTCATCGGGAAGCCGTCGAAGCTCTCGATCATCCGCTCGATGTGCCAGGCACCGGTGCAGGTCGTGGCGAGCGTGCCATGCGCCGGGCCGGTGCCGCCGCCCAGCATGCAGGTTACGCCCGACATCAGCGCTTCCTCGATCTGCTGCGGGCAGATGTAGTGAATATGCGCATCCATACCGCCGGCAGTGATGATCTTGCCTTCGCCGGCGATCGCCTCGGTCGAGGGGCCGACGATGATGTTGACGCCGGGCTGCGTATCCGGATTGCCGGCTTTGCCGATCGCCGCGATGCGGCCGTTCTTGAGGCCTATATCGGCCTTGACGACGCCCGTATGGTCGATGATGACGACATTGGTGATGACGGTATCGACAGCACCCTGCGCCCGCGTCGCCTGGCTCTGGCCCATGCCGTCGCGAATGACCTTGCCGCCGCCAAATTTCACCTCTTCGCCATATGTGGTGAAATCCTTCTCGATCTCGATGAAGAGCTCGGTATCGGCAAGGCGCACCTTGTCGCCGGTGGTCGGGCCGAACATGCCGGCATAGGCGGCGCGGGAAATCTTGTAGGGCATATGTCAGGCTCCTTGGGAGGAAGAAAGGGATGCGCTTGCCGGCAGCCGCGTGACGCGGCCAGCGGCGACATAACTATCGACAAGCTGCCGCTCGGCAGCAAAAGGATGCCATTCCCATCCCGCGTGGCCGAAGCCTGCGAGATCGATGGTCGCCTCGGGAAATCTGTTCATCACTTCTGATATCACGATCATGCCGCTGCTCGGCACGACGTAGGGCGCCGGGTGGTAGGCAGCCAGCGCCTCGTCCACCGCTTCATGAATCACTTTGTCAACGACCACATGCATCTTGCCAACATCAGCACAGAACGCATTGAATTGACTCGTGTAGTCGTCGCAGAAATCGTCGAGCTCGGGATGCGATACGGCCAGCGGCGCTCGCAGTTCCGCGAACTTTTGCGGATCGCGCACGCTCCAGATCGCCGCCGCCTCACGCACGGCTGGATGCTCCCGCCACGCCTCGGAAGCAAGCATTGCCTTGCCCGGCCGCCCGGTATTGCAGACGGCGACGACGTCGGTGCGCCCCGGGCTCGCTTCGTAGGAGCGGCATTCGTTAAAGCGGATAACGAACGCAGCATCCGCCACTGCGGCCGCCGCCTGTGCGCCGATCTCTCCGTTGCCGACGACCATGATCCTGCCAACCATGTCAGTTGCCCATCGTCTCTGCGAGTTCCTTGAGCTGCTTGGTGCGCGCGTCCGTCAACTCTGCAATGCAGCCTGCTACGAGCATCGGCTCCATCGTGCCGCCACGCGCCTGAAAGCCTGCCGCCTCACACTCCGCATCACGGAAATTCACCCATGCGCGCTGCGCCTTCACCAGTGCCTCTTCGGCACCCCGCATATCCGCATCGAGATCCTTGTCGAGTGCTGCGAGAGCCGCGCGCGTGATCTTGTATTGTGCGTTCAGTGCCTTGTCGGCGGTCTGCTGGCGCGCCTGTTCACAAGCCGTCATGTCAGCTTGCGTGACCGGATTTTTGCAATCAAGATCCTCGGCGTTGGCGCCGAAGGCAAAGACCGTCGCAGCACCGGCGGCCAGAAGGTGCAGGCTCGCACGCATCGTCTGCTCCCGGCCCACTCTAGAGCTTGCCCATGACCAGCTGGCGGAAACCGTAGACTTCGCGCTTGCCGGAGAGAGGGATGAGCGTCACCGAGCGCGTCTGACCGGGCTCGAAACGTACGGCCGTGCCGGCCGGGATATCGAGCCGCATGCCGTGTGCCTTCTCCCGATCGAAAGAGAGACCGGCATTCGTTTCCGCGAAATGATAGTGGCTGCCGACCTGCACGGGGCGATCGCCGGTGTTCGAGACCTCAAGTGTCACTGTCGGCGCGCCGACGTTCAGCTCGATGTCGCCGCTTGCGGCAATGATTTCTCCTGGGATCATGATCTTCTCCTCACGCTGCCTTGATGGGCCCGCAGCCCTCGGCTTTCAGAACGCGCTTTGTCGACGCCGGGTACTTGGCAAGCTTGGCAGCGGGGCGCGCCGGGCGGCGCACAAGTTCGCCGCCGCAATTCGGGCAGATGCCGCCGAGAACATCGGCAACGCAATCGGCGCAGAACGTGCATTCGAATGTGCAGATCATTGCCTCAGAACTGTCGGGCGGAAGATCCTTGTCGCAGCATTCGCAATTGGGGCGCAGCTCCAGCATGGGAACCTCAGCGGATCGGTTCGTGGACGGTGACGAGCTTGGTGCCATCAGGAAAGGTTGCCTCGACCTGGACGTCATGGATCATCTCCGCGATGCCTTCCATCACTTGGTCACGGCCGACGACATGAGCCCCCGCCTCCATCAGTTCGGCGACCGGACGCCCGTCACGCGCGCCTTCGACGACGAAATCGGTGATCAACGCGATCGCTTCGGGATGGTTGAGCTTGACGCCCCGTTCCAGCCGCCGCCGCGCGACCATCGCCGCCATCGAAATCAACAGCTTGTCTTTTTCTCTCGGTGTGAGGTTCATCGTGCATCCATCTGCTTCAACTAGAGATTCCAGACTTTCGGCACCGGCGCTCCATCGCGCAAGGTCGAAATGATCGGGATGAGAATTTTTCTCAAGGCAAAACCATCGGGCGCCGAAAGACGCACGACGAGCTTGCCGGCCCAGCTGCTGGCGCCGCCCATATGGCCCTCAAGTAGCGGGCGCACTGCGCCGAGGTAGGCCTCGGCTCGCGGCCCGACATAGAGCAGCGTCGCAAACGCGACCTTGCCTGACAGCACGGCATCGCCGCCGGCAAGCGAAGCGACATTGCCCTGCAGTTGCAGGTCCTCGGCGTGGCAGAGCCTGCCGTTCTTGCGGATGCGCCAGCGGTCGCGAAAGAGGCCGGTCTCGACCGCCTCTCCCATCGCCGTGCGACCAAGCAGGATGGCCTCGACGGCAAGGAATTCTGCATTGTCATCAAGATCAACGTCGAGCCGCCGAAACAGCGACGAGCGGTCGAACAGGATGGTTTCCTGCGGCAGCCAATCCACCCGGGCGTTCGCGCCGACGGTAATGCTTGTGTTGACCTCGGCCGTTCCGGCAGACGCCTTGTAGATCTTCTCGCAGGCCTGCGTGGTGACGTCGATGCGGGCGCCGGGACCAGCCGTAACGCTCCAGTTCATCCGGTCGCCGCCGGTGAGGCCGCCCGCGGTATTGATGATGACGGCTTCCATGGAGGAATCGAACGTATCCGGAAGCCGGATCTTGGCCGCTCCTTCCTGGTAGAGCTCCTGCAGGCGCGTACGCCCGTCGAGCATCTTCGCAGCCAGATGCCCGCGCCCCTCGGCCCTCTGCGGTCTCGTGGCTGCCGCCGCGTTCATCATTGCATCCCTTTCCAAGGCGCCGCCGGTTGACTGCCGGCCGTTTTCATTGAAGTCACTCCCCTACGGAAAGCAAGCAATTCCCATGCCGTGCCGATCCGTTCGCCACCATCGGACTGCCAGCTTCGGGGCCGCCCAGAGGTTGCCGAAGAAAGCAGCATCTGCCCAATGGATCGCCATAGATCAGACAGTCAGATGACGACGCGCTTCCGGTGTGTCGAGCGTTTCCGCGAGCCCCTTGTGAACGATCTCGCCACGATCCATGATGTAGACATAGTCAGCAAGCTCGCGGCAGAAATCGAGATACTGTTCGACGAGCAGGATCGCCATGCCAGTCGTGTCGCGCAGATAGCGGATTGCCCGGCCGATATCCTTGATGATCGACGGCTGGATGCCTTCGGTCGGCTCGTCGAGCACGAGGATTTTCGGCCGCGTTACCATCGCCCGGCCGATCGCCAGTTGCTGTTGCTGCCCACCGGACAAATCCCCGCCGCGCCGCCCGAGCATCGACTGCAGCACCGGAAACAGGCTGAAAATATCATCAGGGATCGAACGGTCCCTTCGTCCGAGCGGTGCAAATCCGGTCTCGAGATTTTCCTTGACTGTCAGCAAGGGAAAGATCTCGCGGCCCTGCGGCACGTAGCCAATACCCTGCTTGGCCCGAGCAAACGGCGGCAGTCCGTTGAGCTTCACATCGTTGAAGCTGACGCTGCCGGCCGACAAGGGATGCTGGCCAGTAACGGCGCGGAGAAGAGAGCTCTTGCCCACGCCGTTACGCCCCAGCACGCAAGTGATCTTGCCCATTTCCGCCTTGATGGAAATGCCGCGCAGCGCCTGTGCCGCGCCGTAGTGAAGGTTTGCATTGTCAACTGTCAGCATCTCAGCGCCCCAGATAATTCTCGATCACCTTCGGATCGGAGCTCACGAAATCGATCGATCCCTCGGCCAGCACCGAACCTTCGGCAAGGCAGGTCACCTTGACGCCCAGATCGCGGATGAAGCCCATGTCATGCTCAACGACGACGACCGAGCGGGTCTTGGCGATCTCCTTGAGCAGGATCGCCGTTTCCGCGGTTTCGGCGTCTGTCATGCCGGCGACCGGTTCATCGACCAGCAGCAGCTTCGGCTCCTGCGCCAGAAGCATGCCGATCTCAAGCCATTGCCTCTGACCGTGCGAGAGGTTGGCGGCGAGTTCGTCGCGCCGATGCGTCAGCCGCACCGTCTCAAGGATCTCCTCGATCCGCCCCCTGTCTTCCGCGGAGAGCCGGTAGAACAGCGTCGAGAAGACATCGCGCTTCCGGTTCAAGGCGAGTTCGAGGTTGTCCCAGACCGTGTGGCTTTCGAAGACCGTCGGCTTCTGGAATTTGCGGCCGATCCCGAGCTGGGCGATGTCGGCTTCGTCGAGTTTGGTGAGATCGGTCTGCCCGTTGAAGAACACCTCGCCTTCATCCGGTCGCGTCTTGCCGGTGATGATGTCCATCATCGTCGTCTTGCCCGCGCCGTTGGGGCCGATGATGGCTCGAAGTTCGCCGGGCTCGATGACGATCGAGAGCGAGTTCAACGCCTTGAAGCCGTCGAAGGAAACCGAGACGTTGTTGAGATAGAGAACGCTGTTTGGTTTGACGTCAGGGATCATGATCGCTCACTCCGCCGGCTGGATTTTTGCATCGACGCCCTCTTCCTGAAGCGCGGGCGGCGTCGCCTCCGTCTTCGGCTTCCGGCGCGTGAAATACTGGCCGATGGTCCCGACGATCCCCTTCGGCAGGAACAGCGTGACGAGGACGAACAGACCGCCGAGCGCGAACAGCCAGAACTCGGGGAACAGACCCGTGAAGATCGTCTTGCCGCCGTTGACCAGAATGGCCCCAATGACCGGCCCGATCAGCGTCGAGCGTCCGCCAACAGCGGTCCAGATGACCACTTCGATCGAGTTGGCCGGCGCAAATTCGCCTGGGTTGATGATGCCGACCTGTGGCACGTAGAGCGCACCGGCAATGCCCGCCATCATCGCGGAGACGACGAAGGTGAAGAGCTTGAAGTGCTCGACGCGGTAACCGAGGAAGCGCGTTCTGCTTTCCGCATCGCGCACGCCAACCAGCACCTTGCCGAATTTCGAGCGGACGATGGCCGAGGCAATCATGAGAGACAGGGCAAGGAAGATGGCCGTCGCGGCAAACAGCGCGGCACGTGTTCCATCCGCCTGCACGCTGAAGCCGAGGATTTCCTTGAAGTCGGTCATGCCGTTGTTGCCGCCGAAGCCCATGTCGTTGCGGAAAAAGGCGAGCAGCAGCGCATAGGTCATCGCCTGCGTGATGATCGACAGGTAGACGCCGTTGACGCGCGAGCGGAAGGCGAACCAGCCGAAGACGAAGGCCAGCAGCCCCGGCACCAGCAGAACCATCAGCGCCGCGAACCAGAACTTGTCGAAGCCGTACCAGAACCAGGGCAGTTCCTTCCAGTTCAGGAAGACCATGAAGTCGGGCAGGATGGGGTCGCCATAGACGCCGCGCGAGCCGATCTGGCGCATCAGATACATGCCCATCGCATAGCCGCCGAGCGCAAAAAAGGCGCCGTGGCCGAGTGAGAGAATGCCGCAGAAGCCCCAGACGAGATCGAGCGCCAGCGCCAGCAGCGCATAGGTCAAATACTTGCCGAACAGCGCCATGATGTAGGTCGGAATATGCAGCGGATTGGTCGGCGCGGTCATCAGGTTGAGCACCGGCACCAGCACGGCGACTGCCAGCAGAATGACGATCGCAGCGACGATCTTGCGGTCGAGAGACCGGAGCAGGAAGGCCGTAATCATGCTTCCACCGCCCTTCCTTTGAGTGCGAAGAGCCCACGCGGACGCCTCTGGATGAAGAGAATGATGAGGACCAGCACCAGGATCTTGCCAAGAACGGCGCCGGCGAAGGGCTCGAGAAACTTGTTGAGCACACCGAGAGACAGTGCCCCGACGAGCGTGCCCCAGAGATTGCCGACCCCACCGAAGACCACGACCATAAAGCTGTCGATGATGTAGCTCTGGCCGAGGTTCGGAGAGACGTTGTCGATCTGGCTGAGCGCGACGCCCGCGATACCGGCAATGCCTGAGCCGAGCGCGAAGGTGAATGCATCGACCCAGCCGGTGCGGATGCCCATCGACGAGGCCATGCGGCGGTTCTGCGTAACCGCGCGCATCTGCAGTCCGAAGGCGGAGCGCTTCAGGAGAACGAGCAGCGCGAAGAATACGGCCATCGAGAAGACGATGATCCAGAGGCGGTTCCAGGTGATCGAGAGACCGCCGAGTTCGAACGCCCCGGACATCCAGCTCGGATTGCGCACCTCACGATTCGTCGGTCCGAAGATCGTGCGAACCGCCTGCTGCAGGATCAGCGACACGCCCCAGGTAGCAAGCAGCGTTTCCAGCGGCCGGCCATAGAGATAGCGGATGACGACCCGCTCAATGACAAGACCGACGAAGCCGGTGAAGAGGAAAGCCGCCGGCACGGAGAAGGCCAGCGAGTAGTTGCCGAGTTCCGGGAATGCGGAGGTGATGTATTCCTGCACTACGTAGGTCGTGTAGGCGCCGATCATCACCATTTCGCCATGCGCCATGTTGATGACGCCCATGACACCGAAGGTGATGGCAAGGCCGATCGCGGCGAGCAGCAGCACCGATCCGAGCGACAGCCCGTACCAGACGTTCTGCCCGACGTCCCAAAGCGCCAGGCTGCGGTTGATTGCGTTGATATGAGTCTGGATAGCGCCCTTCAGTTCCTCAGGCGCGGTCGCCATCGCCGAGTTCAGGATGGTCAGCGCATCGCGCCCGCCGCGCGCCGCAACCGTATCGATCGCAGCCTTCTTCTCTTCGGCGCTGACATCACTCTTCAGCACCATGACGGCACGCGCCGCCTCCATCGCGTTGTTGACCTCAACATCCTTTTCCTCAGCCAGCGCCGAGGTGAGGAGATCGAGATTTGCCGGATCGGCATCCTTGAGCAGGCCATGGGCTGCAGCAAGCCGCGCGCCCCGATCCGGGCTCAGGAGCGTCAGCTGGCTGGTGGCGGTAGCGATCACCGTGCGCAGCGAGTTGTTGATCTTGACCTTGGACATGTAGTCCGGATCGACATCGGAAACGACCTCGCCTGATATCGGGTCGGCATAGGTCGGCTCGTCCTCGGTGCCGCCCTGCACCAGCACCGGACCGCCGGTCTCGGAATTCACATAAAGCTGGCCATCGCTCAGCAGCTTGAGGATCTCGCCGACGTGCGGATCCTTGGAGGCGACCAGTGCCTTGATCGCGGCTTCGCGCTCAGAGAAATCGCCGACGCCAAGCGCATCGATCAGCGGGTGGATATCTTCCTGTGCCTTCAGGGCGGTCGCGAATGCGGGCATCGCTAGGCACAACGTAAGAAGCAGGATCTTGATGGCGCGATACATCGGCTTTCTTGCCTCGGTCATCATTGGCCTTCCGGCGCAATCGGGGAAATCTGCCTTCCAATCGACGCGATCCGGTGGATCGATCGCCGCGAAGCTTGAAGGCTGCACTTCGGAGATGGACCTTCCGCCCGGACAGGAGAGACCGGGCGGAAGTCTTCAGGCGTCAGAGTGACGGGGTGGTACGCACTCAGGAGCCCTTGCCGCCGCACTTGCCCGAGGCAACGTTGAAGTTGCCGCAGTTCATTGGCTTGCGCCAATCGGAGATCAGGTCCTTGGAATCAGGCAGGAAGTCGGACCATTCGTCACCGACAACCGCCGGGGTCTGCTGGACAATTTCGAACTGGCCGTTCGCCTGGATCTCACCGATCAGCACCGGCTTGGTGATGTGGTGGTTCGGCATGACGGTCGCATAGCCACCCGACAGGTTCGGAACCGTGGTGCCGACGATCGTGTCGAGAACCTTGTCCGTGTCGGTCGTGCCGGCAGCCTGAACAGCCTTAACCCAGGCGTTGAAGCCGATATAGGCAGCTTCCATCGGGTCGTTGGTCACGCGCTTGTCGTTCTTGGTGAAGTCGTGCCACTGCTTGATGAACTTCTTGTTCGCCGGGCTTTCGACCGACTCGAAGTAGTTCCAGGCAGCGAGGTGACCGACGAGCGGCTTGGTGTCGAGACCGGCAAGCTCTTCTGCGCCGACCGAGAAGGCAACAACCGGGATGTCGGTTGCCTTGATGCCCTGGTTGCCGAGTTCCTTGTAGAACGGAACGTTCGCGTCGCCGTTGATCGTCGAGACCACCGCCGTCTTCTTGCCGGCCGCGCCGAATTCCTTGATCTTCTTGACTTCCGTCTGCCAGTCGGAGAAGCCGAACGGCGTGTAGTTGATAACGATGTCTTCCTTCGGAATGCCCTTGGACTCGAGATAGGCTTCGAGGATCTTGTTGGTCGTGCGCGGATAGACGTAGTCGGTGCCTTCGAGAACGAAGCGCTTAACGCCTTCCTTTTCCATCAGATAGTCGACAGCCGGGATAGCCTGCTGGTTCGGAGCGGCACCCGTGTAGAAAATGTTGCGCGAGGACTCTTCGCCTTCATACTGAACCGGGTAGAAGAGGATCGAGTTGAGCTCTTCGAAGACCGGCAGGACCGACTTGCGCGACGAGGACGTCCAGCAACCGAAGACGGCCGCGACCTTGTCCTTTTCGATCAGTTCGCGTGCCTTTTCGGCAAACAGCGGCCAGTCGGAGGCCGGGTCGACGACGACGGCTTCGAGCTTCTTGCCGAGAAGGCCGCCCTTCTTGTTCTGCTCGTCGATGAGCATCAGCATGGCGTCTTTCAGCGTCGTTTCG
>Ga0102593_1001369_pt1 | contig 24204 bp, 28 predicted proteins | sample AraplaCol_mMS_r2_2_FD_76862 | JGI IMG/M metagenome (GOLD analysis project Ga0102593, IMG submission 76862) | Arabidopsis root microbial communities from North Carolina, USA - plate scrape MF_Col_mMS_r2 (SPADES assembly) (version 2) | ecosystem: Host-associated > Plants > Roots > Endosphere...
CGTTCGGCTTCACAGTCTTCGGCGTTCGGGTCATGATATCGTCAACCAGCAATTCGGAGAGATTGCGCGTCAGGTTGCGAGCAAGGTCGCCTTCCGTGACGATGCCGCAGAGACGACCGTCATCCTCCATGATCCCAACGCAACCGAAGTGCTTGCGCGAAAGCGTCGAGATCGCTTCCGGGACTGACGTCCCCCTGCGCACCAACGGCACGCGATCGCCCGTATGCATGATATCGGCGACATGGCTGAGACTTGCACCCAGCTTGCCACCCGGGTGGAAAACATGAAAATCGCGGGCGGAGAAACCGCGCGCTTCCAAAAGCGCAATTGCCAGCGCGTCACCCATGGCGAGCTGCATCAATGTCGAGGTCGTCGGCGCAAGTCCATGCGGGCAGGCCTCTGCCTCGTTCGGCATCAGCAGAATGATGTCGGCCGCTGACGCAAGCGACGACTTCTCCGAGCAGGTGACAGCGATCAGGGGAATCGAGAAGCGGCGCGTATAGGCAACGATGCTGCGAATTTCAGCACTTTCCCCGCCCTTGGAAAAGGCAAGAACCGCGTCGGTCGTGCTGATCATCCCGAGATCGCCGTGGTTTGCCTCAGCCGCGTGGACGAAGAACGCTTGTGTCCCGGTCGAAGCCAGCGTGGCCGCGATCTTCACTCCGATGTGACCACTCTTGCCGACGCCCGTGACGATCACACGACCGGTGATCCCGTTGATCATTTCGATGGCACGCATAAACGGAGCGGCGAGACCATCGTCGAAAGCATGCTCCAAGGCCTCAAGAGCCTGCCTCTCGGTGCCAACCGTCCGCCTCGCAGAGGCCAGAACGCTATCCTCGATGACATTTACTGCTGTCTTGTTCATGGTACGGTGTTAGCTGTTTTCAGTCGCCAAGTCTATTTCGCGAGCGACGCACTCTGCTTTCTAAGCCGAGAGGCTGCAGATTTTTCGCTGAATCGCGTCGTAGGAGACAGATCCCAAGAACTCTTGCGGAAGGCGAACATAAGACCGTCGGCATGATGGTGGGTGCAGTGCGTCGTAGCTGGAGCACAATGAAGGGACGGTGGTCACGACAACGGCCGCTGCCTTATCGATTCATCCGATCATATCGTGCCTGCGGTGGCCGTTGCCCGGAGGGAGGCGGGAACACTCAGGTCGTGACTGGCGGGGCGCGTTGAAGCCGGTGGAAGTCTTGGCGGAAGAACATTTGTCGTGGCTGCGAGATTGGACTTAACAGCGTCTCCAGGAGGATGATCCAACGTGGCAACGAAATTGGCCCGACGGCACGACCGGTGAGACTCCAATGCTGTCGAAGAAGCTAGGTTTTTCGCGGATCCCACATGGGCAACCCGACCGACTGGGCAACGTTCGGATCAGCGGTGAAGACGGGTAATCTCTGGTCGCGAAATTTTTGCAGTGCTTCCAAATCTGTTTCTTGATGCATACGGGACAGATTCAACGAGTTGTATTTGTGGCCCTTGGAAAGAGGGTCGATCCCGGTGAGAACCACGTTTGCTGCCCCGCTCGCCAGCGCAAGAGCCGCGCCGACAATGCCGTTTGACCACTTGGCTTCGCCTTCGAGTTCCAGATTCAATCTTCCTGTCATCCGATGCATCAGGGCAATGCGTTCATGGCGGCTGATCAGTGTCAGTTCGTTGTAACGATAGTCGAACGCCTCAAGTCCTCTAAGGAGCCGCTCCCGCTCATGTCGCCAATTGAGAAGGCAAAGAAGTCCGGTTTTCTGATGCTGTAGCACCCGGCGAACCTCGACTGCGGCGGGATTGAGCCCTTCAATCTGATTGAACTGCATCAATGTCACATCAGGCGGGTGAGGCAGCCAGCCCTGAGCTGCGATTTGAGAGGCGTTTATGGTCAATACGCGAAATGAGTCGTCCCATCCCATAGGCTTGGTGGAGAAGGGCGCAGAGCCGGCAACGACAACCGTCTTTCCAAGAAGGAGGCGCTCCATGTTGGGGACTCGTGGTGCCGCGAGCCGATAACGCACCCAGCGCGTAAAATAGCGCCTGGTGCGTATCAGTCCATCAACATCCAACATGCTCAGAATTCCTTAAACTCGAAACATCCTGATTCCGCGAGTGGTACGATCGTTGAACAAACCGTGTGCAAAGACAAGTCGAATTGAGATGCTTTAGCTTCGGACGCCTGGGTTTCCGCAGCAGAAGTCGTCTTGGAAGACGCGCTCAGGAGCGGCGCGAATGTCTTGACGGAAGAGGTATTGTAAGGTTGCGTCGGCTTCCAACTGTCGCACGTGGACTGTTCGTCCGAGGATGAAGAAGAGCAAATCGATCTATCTAACGCCATCTGCTGGGCCGCCAAGCGATATCTCCTACGACGCCCGAGGAGATGGTGCTTGAGACGTTATCTGCGAGCCACTCGGTTGCGGACTAATGCACTCCGGTTTGCCGCACCGGAGTTCCGCGGCCGCGGCTAGAGGCCGTGAGGCAGAGGTGCCGGTTAGGGGGAAGTCGTTGCTGCCGGCTGCCTGATATCGAGATCGGCCGCAAAGCTTGCCCGGTCGATTTGGAGTGAGCGCGTTTCGCCGCCAAGCCAACCCCTGACCAGATTTCTCGCCTTGATGCTTTCAAGGCGGAGCCGCATCAGTCTTCTGCGCAGCTTGCTTTGGGGCATATAAGCGCGGTCTATGGATTTGCGCACAAAAGCCGAGTTGTCGGTGCTGCCGTCGAGAAATTGCATTTGAACGACGGGTGTGGGCTCAATCTGGTAGGCTTTCAGCCACCCGCGATGCCACAAATAAGCGTCGAGCAGGGAGTAGTTCTTCGTATCCTCCAGCATTTTCCCAGCAGCTCGCGGGCCGATGACATAGCCGGCGCTGCCGACGCGGTTCTGAAACACCCTGGTCGCGCGGTGCATGCCGTCGGTCCAAACCGGTGATTTTGCAAGGATATGCGGGCGAGGCGCGAATTCGAGGTCATAGACCCAGTCCCAATTGTCGCGGCGAGCCTCGACGGTCCCGATCGCGTCAGCAAAACCTGAAGACAGTACTGCGTCGTCTTCGAGGATCAGGGTTCGTTCGTTACGCTCGACAATGATTTTCCAGGCGAGCCTGTGCGAGGTGAAGCAGGCGATATCCTCGCGAAGCGTCGGGCTCGGCCAGGTGTTTGCTGCTGCTTGGCAGTCTTCGACGGACAGGTCGCTTGCTTCGAACGCGTCCAGAAACTCGAAATCCAGTCCCAGCCTTTGCATTTGCCGCGATTGAAACTGTCGTCTGCTTTCCTCGGCTTTCCCACTGATAATGAGAATCTTCACTGCCGCTCCGCCCGATAGCTCATTCCGTCGGACCTTATTCGTTCTGTCCCATCTTATCAATCAATCCCCTGATGCCCAAGGGAGCCGTGCCAGATGCCTGGTGGGCAGCGTCATGGCCATAAACAACGAACGCAAGGTTTTTGGTTTTTGCTAAGGCAGGTATTCTTGGGGTGCTCTGTCGAATTCGAAGTTTCGTCGGCCCTATCGGTAACGAAGATTGGGCGCGTTTCCGCGTCCGCCATCGAACTGTGCATGACCTCATCTGCCGCAATTAACACAATGCCTGTCACAGGAAGGATTGATGTCGCTTCAGGGGCTCAAATGGAGAATTGCCGTCTCAGCGATGGCGGCTGACTTCGGAGAGCGATTTACGGCGCTCGATGAATTCGCGCAGCGGCAGGAAGAAGGCCTTGCTGAACCGGCCAATTGGCGGCTCCGGTTCGAGATAGAACGAGTGACCGATGACGTCGCTGTTGAATTCGTCCATGATGATCCAGAGATGGCGATCTGCATCGAGGCCGGCGCGACGTTTTTCGATTGCCGGGATCTCGAAGGCGAACCGGTCCCGCTCGGGCTGTTTCGTGGTGATCGGGAAAAACAGCACCAGGTCACCATCGGCACGCGCTATCCGCACGCCGACCGCGACGGGGCGCTCCTTGCGTCCTCCCTCTCGCCTTTTCCTGCTTCTCGATGCCAGAGATAAGGATAGCGAAGACGGCTGCGGTCTGGATGTCGTCGTAAACACTCATCGCCCGACCTCGTCGTCTTCAGCATATTGTTCGACCGCGCGCTCCATGTCGGCGAATAAGGCGTCGGACATGGTGTCGATCGACCCGATCGCTCGGGCATCGGCACCCTTCATGAGCCGCTCGTAGTCGTTTATGTTCAAGATAACGAGACGCGGTTTGCTGCGCTGGGTGATCGTCACGGGATGACGAAGCGCTTCGGCGATGATATCGCCGGATTTCCGCGAAAGATCGCTCGTCGTATAGGATCCGTTTCGGCTGGCCATCTCTTTAGTCCTTCGAAGTCGTTCCCCCGGACTATATAAAAGTGATGCTGTGAAATCCAGCAATTACAGCAATGCTGAATTTGTCGGAAAGGAGGCGGTGCTGTTTTGGCGGAGTCTCGTAATCCTGATAAGTCCTGTTCGGGCGAGACGTGGGTCGAGGCCTGGTCTTGCGGCACGGATCAGGCGACAGCAGTGGTTGTACTGCGCAAGACGAGATGGGTCTCAAGAACGCAGCGCACATCACGTATCGCATGGGACTGCAGCATGTCGAGAAGCAGCGAAACGGCGACACGGCCCGCCTCGACGGACCGGTTCGAAACCGAGGTGAGTGCCGGAAAGGTGACGGCGCCAAGCACGTCATCGCAACCGATGAGGCTGAAATCGGCTGGCACGGAGACATGGTTTTCGGACAGTCCGGCCAGAACGCCCTGCGCCGTCACGTCGTCAAAGGCGACAGCGGCAGTCGCGCCAGTCGAAAGGATCGCCTGGACCACATTGCGCCCGGACTCGTAGCTTGGCAGGGCTGCCGCCACGATGTCGACCTCGATGCCGGCCGGTGTTGCCGCACTGCGGATTGCCGCGCGTCGCTGCTTGTTCGACCAGGAATTTGCCGGCCCGCTGACATAGGCGATCCTGCGATGGCCGAGCTTTGCCAGATGCTCCACAGCCTGGCGCACGCCTGAGCTGCTGTCGATGAGGACACGGGGAATGCCCGCGATATCGCGATTGATCAGCACGAGCGGCAACTTTTCGGCATGGGCGCGGATACGGTCTTCCGAAAGTCGCGAGGACGCCAGCACCAGACCCTCGACCTGGCCGGCGAAACGCCCGACGAGCTTGTCTTCCTGCTTCGGGCTTTCGCCGGTATTGCCGAGGAAGATGCAGAAATCAGAGCGGTCCGCTTCGAGCTGGGCGGCCTGAATGAGGGGCGGGAAGAAGGGATTGGCGATATCGGGGACGATGAGGCCGACATTTCCGTGCCGCCCCGTGCTGAGCGCGCGGGCCGTGTGATTGGGAACATAACCGAGTGCCTCGGCGGCCTTCATGATCCTTTCGACGGTTTCCGGCAGCAGCATCCCGGGTCTCGTGAAGGCGCGCGACACACTGGAACGCGCCACGCCGGCCGCATCCGCGACCTGACTGATGGTAACGCCCTTGGCACGCTTTATCATGGTGACCGGAAACCCTTGCCCTCAGGCTCCGCTTACCACGAAGTTCGGAGCCGCATCAATCAACAGGCTCACACTGCCACTCAATCGCTTGACATGCAACCGGTTGCATGGAATTCTGCCTCCAACGAGAACAAAAGGGAACTAGACTGGACGCCGCCGTCATTGCGGCCTGCGAGGCCTGTTCCCATGTCCTGACGTGGAGACCAATTTGAACCTTGCCACCGCTCACCGTCCGTCGCCGCAAGCAAGCCGGGTCATCGACCGGCTGACGGTCGAAAGCTTCGCCACACGGGCCGAGATGGGGGCTGCCGCTGCCGCAGACATTGCCGGCGCACTCATTGGATGTTTGTCACGGCAGTCGAGCGTGCGCATGGTGTTTGCGGCCGCCCCCAGCCAGGCCGACATGCTTTCGGCGCTCGTCACGCAGCCAGGCATCGAGTGGCGGCGGGTGACGGCTTTTCATATGGACGAATATGTCGGCCTCGATCCGGCCGCGCCGGCGCGATTTGCCAATTGGCTCGACGCCCATGTCTTCACGCGGCTGCCGTTTGCCGCGGTCCACCGTATCACGCCGGAGCCGGATGCCGAGGCGGAGATCGCGCGCTATTCCTCGCTGATGAACGAAGCGCCGATCGACTTGATCTGCCTCGGCATCGGTGTGAACGGCCACATCGCCTTCAACGATCCGCCGGTTGCAGATTTCAACGATCCTCTGGACGTGAAGATCGTCGAGCTGGACGAGGTCTGCCGCCAGCAGCAGGTGGACGACGATTGCTTTCCCGATCTCGGATCGGTGCCGCACCGGGCCATTACGCTAACCGTGCCGCGCCTGCTGCGGGCAGGTCGTCTGTTCTGCGTCGTGCCGGGCGCGGTCAAGCGCGATGCCGTGTCGAAAACCCTCTATGGGCCACTCAGCACCAATTGCCCGGCCAGCATCCTGCGCAACCATGAGGCCTGCACCCTCTATATCGACAGGGACTCCGACCCCGATGCCTGAGACCGACGCCATTGATGCCGATGCGCTTTGCGCCGATTATTTTGCTGCAACGCAGGCGCTGATGCGCCGGGTGCTGGAAGAGGAGAGGGGGCCGCTCGATCAGGCGGCGTCAAAGCTTGCCGATCAGATCGCCGTCGATCGTCTGATACACATCTACGGGCCGGGTGGTCATTCGAACCTGGCCTCGCAGGAAGTCTTCTTCCGTGCCGGCGGGCTGATGCACATCAGCGCCATCCTCGATGAAGGCACGCTGCTTTCGAACGGCGCGCTGCGCTCCATGGCGATCGAACGCACGCCAGGCTATGGCAAGGTGGTGATCACCAATCAGCGTCTCGGCGAAGGCGATCTGCTGATCCTGGTAAACGCTTACGGGATCAATGCCGCATTGATCGATGCGGCGCTGGAAGCGCGCCGGCGCGGCGTCTTCCTGATCGGCATCAGCTCTTTCCAGCATGCTGCCAACACCGCCCCCAATCATCCGGCCCGCCACCCGACAAAGCAGAATCTGCACGAAATCGTCGACATCGCGATCGACTGCAAGGTGCCGATCGGCGATGCCATTGTCCGCGTGCCGGGCATGGGCGAAAACATTGCGGCGGTCTCCACCTTCGCCAACGCCTTCACGCTGAACTGCCTCGTCATCCGCACGGTTGCGAGGCTCGCCGAGCGCGGCATCGAGCCGCCTGTCTGGCGCAGCGGCAATGCGCCGGGCGGCGACGAGGCAAACGCCCGCTTCATTGAAAATTTCCAGGGTCGGGTGAAGGCGCTCTGATGGTCACCGTCGACGGCATCGATCCTCGCAGCCAAAAGGGTATCAGCATCGATATCCTCGACGGGACGATAGCCGCGATCCGACCGGCAGAAAAGACGGACAAGAGCTATCTCTCTAGCGGCCTGATCGACCTGCAGGTCAACGGTTTTCGGGGCTTCGACCTCAATGCCGGCGCGGTGACGGAAAAAATCATGCTGTCGCTCTGCGAGGAGCTGTTGAGCGTCGGCGTCACCACCTTTCTTCCAACACTCGTCACGGCCTCGGAATCGGCGATCCTCCAGGCGCTCGAGGTGATCGCCAAAAGCCGCAGCGGCCACCGGCTGATCGCCGAGATGGTGCCGGGAGTGCACGTCGAAGGCCCATCGATCTCAAGCATGGATGGTCCGCGCGGCGCGCATCCCTTGGCGCATGTCCGGCCACCCTCCATGGCCGAATTTGAGCGCTGGCAGAAGGTATCCGGCAATCTGGTCACCATGGTGACACTCGCGCCGGAGCTGGAAGGCAGTATCGACTATATCAAGGCCCTGAGCGCAAAAGGCATTCTCGTCGCACTCGGCCATACGGCTGCGACGCCCGATGAAATCCATGCGGCGGCTGCGGCCGGCGCAAGCCTGTCCACGCATCTTGGCAATGGCGCGGCAGCCGTCTTGCCACGTCATCCGAACGTCATCTGGGCGCAGCTTGCTGACGATCGCCTGACTGCCAGCTTCATCGCCGACGGCTGGCATCTGTCGGCCGATACCTTCAAAGCCATGCTGCGTGCCAAGGGCATGGAGCGGGCATTCCTCGTATCCGACACGGTGGCGCTTGCCGGCATGCCGGCCGGACTTTACGAGCAATCGATCGGCGGCACTGTCGAGGTCTCGCCGGAAGGTCGGATCGGTGTCGCCGGCACTCCCTATCTTGCCGGCGCCAGCCTGCCGCTTTCGGCAAATGTCGCCATCGCTGCCGAAATGGCCAGCCTGCCTCTGGCAGACGCGCTTTTGCTCGCCACACGCAACCCCGGCCGGTTCGTTGGCGGGCGCGGCGGGCTCGATGTTGGTGCGAGGGCCGATCTCATCCGCTTCGACTGGTCGCAGGGCGATCGCGCGCTCCAGGTCCGCGAGGCCTGGGTTCACGGCGAAAGGGCATTCTGCCGATGATTCGGGCCGGTGCTGCCATTGTCGACATCACTCCGACGCCAGGCCTGCCGATGTCCGGCTTTGCGGCCCGGACCCTGCCGGCCGAGGGCGCCCATGATGGCTTGACGGTCCGCGCCGTGGTGATTGGCGAAACTGCCATTGTCGTTGCCGACGTCATCGGCATCGATGCAGCGATGAGCGCACGGATCCGCAAGCGGTGTGCGCTCCCAGCCGAAAACATCGTGGTGGCGGCTCTTCACACGCACGGGGGCCCGGTTTCGATGGCGGGGAGGCTGAGCATCGCCGCCGATCGGGCCTATCTGGAGCGACTGGAAGATGCCTGCGTCGCAGCGATCGACAAGGCGGTCTCCCTGCGAAGGCCAGCGCGGATCACGGTCGGGCAGGGCAGCGACCCGGGGGTCGCCCGCAACAGGCGCCACCCCGGCGGGCCGGTGGACACATGCCTGCCGGTGCTGCGTATCTGCGGCGAGGACGGCGGGATGATCGCGGTTGTTACCGCCTATGCCTGCCACCCGGTCGTGCTGGGCGCCGACAATCGCCATTGGACTGCGGACTATCCGCATTTCGTCCGTCAAGCCCTTGAAGAAGCATATCCGGGCGGCGTCGCACTGTTCATGACCGGCTGCGTCGGTGACGCCAATACTGGTCACTCTGCCCATGCCTCGATCACGCTCTCGGCTAGTCAGGACCGCACGTTCGACACGGCCGGTCAGGTCGGCCGCAGGATCGCCGGAGCTGCGCTTCATGCCGAAGAACAGCCGGTGTCCGATCGGGCGAGCGCGCGCAACGGCAGCGTTGTGCTTGGTTTTGAGCGGCGCGAAACGGAAACAGCCGCTGCCCTCGAACAACGCTGGCGGACTGAGGCTCTGACCGCTGAACCAGCCCACAGAGCGCTGCTCAGCTATTGGGCAGACTGGGCGAAAACCATTGCGCCGCTGGTGCCCGAACCCATTGCCGCGCGCGTTACGGTTCTCGACTGGGGCGGTGTGCCTGTTGTCGCCTTGCCAGGAGAAATCTTTGCCGAGACGGCACTGTCCATCCGTGCTGCGCTCGGACGCGACAGGCCTGCCTTCGTCATCGGTTTTGCAGATGACAATCCGGGTTACATCCCGCCGGCGAGCGAGTTCCGGTTCGGTGGCTACGAGATCGATGAGGCGCACCGCTATTACGGGCTGCCGATGAGCTTTGCCCCGGGCGCCGCAGAAGCGCTTGCCCGATGCGCGATCGGACTTGCGATCGACAATTGAGGAGGAAGCCTGGGGGATTCAGGCAAACGTCAAAAACCACGCAAGCTTGACACGCAACCGGTTGCATGAGAGCTTTTTGTCAATAACAACAAGGGAACAGAATATGAAAAACGCATCAGTCACGACCAGGATTTCCACCCGGGTATTGCTCCTGAGCGCAGCCTTTGCCGGCACGTTGACCGCCGGCATGACGGCGGCTTCTGCCGAAACGCTGACGGTCTGGAGCGGCTATCCGGAAATGGCGCCCTTCTACCAGCACGTCGCCGATGGGATGAAGGCCAGTCATCCGGACCTCGACGTGAAGGTGGAGGCGATTGCGCTACGCGAGCACGAGAAACGGGTGGCGCTCGGCCTGACCGGCGGTGGCCAGGAAGGCGCCACCGTCATCGAACTCTCGGGCTCAACTGCCACCCGCTACCTTGAAAACGACATCCTGCCGGAGGCGCCGGAAGACATTTCCGCCTTCGTCAAGGATCCCAAGAATTTCGATAGGTTCTTCACCGATATCGCCAGCTATGACGGCAAGGTCTACGGCGTTCCACTCTTTCGCGGGCAGGGCTCGCTTTTCTACAATACCGACATGTTCAAGACCGCCGGCCTGACCACGCCGCCGAAGACCATGGAAGAATACACCGAATATGCCAAGAAGCTGACCCAGCGCGATGGATCGGGCAAGCCGACCGTTTCCGGCTGGAGCTTGCGTCTGTCGGGGGGCGGCCAGGGCATTGCCGAGAAATTCTGGACCAACATGCATCAATACGGCGGCGCAATTCTTGTTCCTGCCGGCGAGGGCAAGTGGAAGACGGATTTCGCCAATGAGGCGGGCCGCAAGGCGCTCAAGCAATATCTGGAACTTGTCTTCACCGACAAATCGGTAACGCCGGAAATGCCGGCCGATGCCGATGCCTTCGAGCGCGGGCAGACCGCGATGTTCATTCGCGAATCCTGGGTCATCGGCGACATTGCCCAAAAGGCGCCCGACCTGAAATATGCGACGGCGCCGCTTCCGACGGGATCGATCGCGCTGCCGACCAATCTCTATGTCGTCGGCGACGAAGACGCCGCCAAGCTCGGCTGGGAATTCGCCATGGCTGCGAACTCGCCGGAAAACCTCGTCTGGCTGCTGCAGAATGTCGGCTGGCTGCCGAACCGTTCGGGTGTCGATTATGCGTCTGTCACCTCCAAGCAGCCGGCCTTTGCGGCCTTCGTCGACTATCCCGAAGGCTACAAGTTCTTCACGCTGCCATCGATCGGCCCGATCGAGGAAATCCTCACCCGGGTCGCCGCCCAGCTCGTCGTCGCCTTCGCCGATCCGTCGCTCGCAACCGACGATGCCAAGATCGATGCTTTCCTGAAGAAGACGAGCGACGAAGTGGACACCATCCTCGACCGCGAAGGCTTGCTCGCGAAATAGTCGCGGGCAGTTTTCGTCAACATCGCCCGCCCGGGACAACATGGCATTGTTCCGGGCGCTTCAAAGGGTCGGGGTTTGCGCCCCCGTGTGCGAAGCCGCTCGTCTACGAGGTCACCTGAATGCTGAAGCGCAAACGATTCCTCTTTGCGATCCTCGCGATCCTGCCGACATTGGCGATCTTTGCCTATGTGCGGCTTTATCCAATCGCCGACACGTTGAGGCTCAGCCTTTTCCAGTGGAACATCCTGTCGAAGAACAAGCCCTTTATCGGGCTTGCCAATTTTCGCGAGTTGACTGGCGATCACCTGTTTCTGGATGCGTTGGTCAACACCACGATCATTGCCTTCGGGGTGCTGATCCTGACCATACCGATGGCGCTGATCATTGCCGCGCTGATCTTCCACCGCACGCGCTCGCGCATGGCCGGGTTTTACGAAACCGCCGTTTTCATTCCCCATGTCGTGTCGCTGGTCCCGGCCGCAATGGCCTGGAAGTGGATCTTCGATGCCCGCCTCGGGCCGCTCAATGCAATGCTGACCTTCTTCGGCATCCCGGCGCAGAACTGGCTGTTTGATCCGGTCCTCTCGGTCATCTGCATCATCGTGCTGTGCTCCTGGCAAGCACTCGGCTATGCGGTGCTGATCTATCTGGTCGGTTTCAAGAGCTTGCCGGTTTCGCTTTACGAGGCCGCCAAACTCGATGGCGCCTCAGGACCGCAGAGCTTCTGGTACCTGTCGATCCCGATGCTGAAGCCAATCACCCTTTACGTTTCGGTCGTGACGCTGGTCTCGGGATTCAACGTTTATGCCCAGGCCTTCGTGCTTGCTTCCGATGCGCAAGGCGCGCCCGGGCGCCAGGTGCGGGTGCTCGTGCTCGACATGCTGGAAAACAGTTTCCGCAATTACCGCGTCGGCTACGCCGCTTCCGAGGCCGTCGTGCTGCTCGTTATCGTCCTGGTGTTGACGCTGATCCAGTTCTCCATGCTGAGAGAAAGGGGCAGGGCATGACTGTCGAACTTGCCATGCTCCATGTCGAACCGACTGCCGACGAGTTGGCAGAGGGACGGCGCCTGCGCCGCAAGAAAAAGCTGACCAACCTTGCGATCGACATGTTCCTGTTGATCGTCTCGATCCTGATGTTGCTGCCGCTCGTCTTCCTGGTTGCAAATGCCTTCAAGACGCCTGCGGAAATGCTGGCATGGCCACCGACCGTCATACCGCACGACCCGACGACCGCCAATTTCAAGACGGTTCTTGCTGACACGCCGCTTATCCACTGGATCGGCAACAGCATCGCATTCGCGGTGATGTCGACGATTGCGATCGTCGCGACCTCGGCGATTGCCGGCTACGTTTTTGGCAAATTCCGTTTCCGGACGATGAACATCCTCTTCGCGCTGTTCCTGGCAACCGCGATCGTGCCGTTCGAAGTCTACATGATCCCGCTCTATTTCGAGGCCAAGAGCCTCGGTATCCTCAACTCCGTCTGGGGCCTGCTGCTCGGTTACCTGGTGATGAGCTTCGGAATATTTCTCATCCGCCAGAATGTCATCCATTCGATCCCGGACGAGCTTCTGGAGGCCGCGCGCATCGATGGCGCCGGTGAGTTCTGGATCTTCTTCCGCATCGTGCTGCCGCTGCTTCGCGGCGCACTCGGGGCTCTTGCCGTGCTCGCTTTCTTCCAGGCCTGGACCGCCTTCGCCTGGCCGATCATCGTGGCGACGACGAGGTCGAGCTATACGATCGAAGTGGGCCTTGCGCTCTTCCAGACCGGCTTTACCGTCGATCTTGGGCGCCTCAGCGCCGCTTCCGCCATCGTCCTCATCCCATCCATCCTGCTGTTTGTCATCCTGCGAAGGAACTTCGTTCAGGGCGTCGCCAGCACCGGTCTCAAGGAGTAACGGCAATGGCCTTCTTCGACGAGGCACGCAAGACCTATGTCGCGGCCAATGCCGGCACGCTTTATTGGGTGCTGCAGCGACCCGTGCTCGGCGGCGGGTTCTTGAATACAAAGCAGAACAGTCTGACGCTGAAAGACTATAGCGGGCAAGACGGCATGCGCGGTCCGGATTACACCTATGGCTGGATCCAGGGACGTGGGTTGGAAGCACTGGTCGGCCACGCCGGGTTCTTCGAGCGGGAACTGCCGCCACTGGCCGAAAAGCTCGATGCTGCCGGTCGGCGTCTTTACGATGTTCTGGCGGCTTTGCAGATGTCGGACGGCCATGCCTATTTCTGCTACGACCGCGCGATGGACGCGATTTATGCGGATGGCACCAACCGCATCTTTGCGCAAGAGAAGCCGGCTCTGATCTATTCCTATTCAGACGCCTTCGTCGCCAAGGGGCTGGTCGCTGCCGCAAGCCGCTACAGTTTGCCTGCCCTTGCCGATCATCTCGCCTATTTCGACAGGGTCATCGCTGCAATTGAGAGCGGACATTTCCAGATCGACGAGCGTCGTCCACTGTCACTCGACAGTCTCGCCGACCAGGCCGATGATTTCGGCCCGCGCATGATCCTGCTTGGCGCTGCAGGCATGCTGAAGCGCTTCGGCCATACGGCTCATCTGGCATTTGCCGATCGTTTCATCGCCCATGTCATCGACCGGCACTTCGACCCCGCGACGGGCCTGCTGCGCAATGTGCCAGGGGAGGATCTCTGCAACGTCGGCCACGGCATCGAGTTCGCCGGTTTCGCGTTTGACTATCTCGATGACAATGCCGATCCGGCACTGATCGAGATATTGGAGCGCATCGTTATCTCGTCTTTCGACAAGGGTTTTGTCGAGCCTGGTATCGCATTGACCGTCTCGATTGCGAACGGTCAGGCACAGAGCCCCTATTGTCCCTGGTGGTCGCTCCCGGAAACGATCCGGGCAGCTGCGCTTGCCCATATGCGCACCGGCAGTGCCGGCAGCCTGCGGGTTTGGAATGCAGCCCATGCCGCTTTCTTCGAGCGTTACTGGCGCGGTACGCCGCCGATCGCCTACCAGACCATGACCAGGGACGGGCCGGTGGACTTCGTGCCCGCCACACCTGACCTCGACCCCGGCTACCACACCGGTCTTAGTCTGCTTGCGGCCATTCACGCCGCCGATTGTCTGCAACCGACCACTCGAAATTCAGGATAAACCCATGGCTTCCGTTGAAATCCAGAATGTCCGCAAGAGCTATGGCGACTTCGAAACCATCAAGGGTGTTTCCGTCGAAGTGCCCGACGGCGCCTTCGTCGTGCTGGTCGGGCCTTCAGGCTGTGGCAAGTCCACCTTGCTGCGGATGATTGCGGGGCTCGAAGAGATTACCGGTGGCACGATCCGTATCGATGGCCGCGTCATCAACGATGTCGAGCCGAAGAACCGTGACATTGCCATGGTCTTCCAGAATTATGCGCTCTACCCGCACATGACGATTGCCGAGAACATGGGCTTTTCGCTGCGGCTCGCCAAGACCTCGAAGGAGGAGATCGCCAGGCGGGTGGCCGATGCCGCGCGCATCCTCGGTCTTGCCGACTATCTCCAGCGTTACCCCAAGCAGCTTTCCGGCGGCCAGCGCCAGCGTGTCGCCATGGGACGTGCGATCGTGCGCAATCCCAAGGTCTTCCTGTTTGACGAGCCGCTTTCCAATCTCGATGCCAAACTGCGCGTCCAGATGCGTGCCGAATTGAAGGATATTCACGCCCGCTTCAAGACCACGACCGTTTACGTCACACATGATCAGATCGAGGCTATGACCATGGCCGACCGCATCGTCGTCATGCGCGACGGTATCGTCGAGCAGGTCGGTTCACCCCTCGACCTTTATGACAGGCCGGTCAATACGTTCGTTGCGAGCTTCATCGGGTCGCCGTCGATGAATTTCCTGTCGGCAAGGATCGGTGAGGACCGTCAATCGGTCGTGACTGAAAACGGCATCCATCTGCCTGTCGGGTATGAGGCTTCGGTCGCATGCGGCGGCGCCGTCAGCTACGGCATCCGTCCCGAACACCTCACGATCGCGCCGGGCGGGCAAGGCATTCCGATTGTGGTCACCAATATCGAGCCCACCGGCTCGGAGACGTTCGTTCAGGGCACCGTCGATGGCCAGAAGATCTCCGCACAGCTGCGCGAGCGTCTCTCTATCAAGACCGGTGAGGTACTCAATCTGACGCTTGCGCCGGCAAACAGTCATCTTTTCGACGCAGCGTCAGGCGTGCGGCTATAGGAGATCGAGATGTCCATGCCGCCCATGTCTCTTCGGGCATGACAGAAGACCTCGGCTGGGAACGAAGGAGGAGCGAGGCAATGGCGAAGACAAGGGTCGCTATGATTGGGCTCGGTATGGCGGCGGGTCATCATGCCCGCGCCCTGCTGGATCTCTCCGAGCGTATCGAATGCGTGGCCGCCTACAGCCGGACGTCCGGCCGGCGAAAGGCCTTTGCCGAACAATTTCCGACCATCCCGACGAGCGATAGCCTCGATGCGATCTTCGCGGATCCGTCCATTAAGGCGATCCTGATCCTGACGCCCCCGAGCAGTCACCTGGAACTCGTCCGTCGCGCTGCAGCGGCCGGAAAACATGTTCTGCTCGAAAAACCATTGGACATTTCCCTCGAGCGCTCCGAAGCGACCGTAAGGGCGGCAAGAGACGCCGGCGTACTCCTCGGGGTGGTACTGCAAAACCGCTTTCTCGACGCGGCGCTCAAACTCGATGAAATCGTCAAGTCCGGGCGCCTGGGCGATCTTGTGGAGGCATCGGCTGCAATCCGCAACTGGCGACCGCAAAGCTATTACGACGCCGAAGGCCGCGGAACGATGTCGCGCGATGGCGGTGGTGTGCTGCTCACCCAAGGTATTCACACGATCGACCTGCTCCTGAACTATGCGGGCACGCCTGCAGCAATTTCCGCATTCGTCCGCACAACCCCTATTCACAGGATGGAAACGGAGGACCTCGTGACGGCCGCCTTCTCTTTTGAAGGCGGTGCGATCGGATCGCTCAATGCCACAACTTGCGCCTATCCCGGACTGCCGGAGCGCATCGAATTGATCGGTACGAAAGGTACGGCAGTCCTGACGGGTAGCAGATTGGATGCCGCCTTTGTTGATGGCACCAGGGAAATGGCGGGTGGCGAAACGGTCGGAAGCGGAGCGGGGGCAAATCCGATGGCGTTCGGCCATGAAATGCACCGCGCACTCATCGGAAATTTCATCGATGCGATCGAAAATGCCGGAAAGCTTCGCGTCAAAGGCGATGATGCGTTGAACGCTCACCGGTTCATAGACGCGGTCCTGGTGGCTGGCACTCGACCACTTCCTGACCCGCGGCTTGATCGCTGATGTGGCGCGGTACAATGGTCGCTGCCGGCGGCGCCGGCTACCGCAGGATTTTCGCCATCCAGTTACGCGCTGTGGTTCTCCGACAGGTCGAGAGCGAGCTTCAATGGGACTGAGGTCCACCTATTGGATCAGGTGATCTATTCATATTCACTGATGACGGCCACGGGCCAACGTAGGTTTCGATCAACACCGTGGCGATGCCTTCGACCGACCGATGGCCCTGGTCGAAAAGCTTCACTGCTGCATGGTTAAGAAGCCTGGATGCCTCTTTGTCCGGATCTACGTCGTAGTACCGATACCACTGCCTGACGGCTCTCGAGAGAATTAGAAAATCGGTGTCCTGCATTGCCGCCTCCTTCGAACAGGGAACAAATAGTGCCACGTTGTAGATCTTCAATCCTGAGACTCGATCACGAAATGGACGCAAACATCGGCCTCGACATTGCAGACCGTCGAAAGCCACGACCGGATCGAACGCATGGGTGAGTTGTCCGTTTCGGTCTTCTGAAAGAGCTTTTGATCCCATAGGCTGGCTTCACTTGTCTGTCGGCGGTGGTGCCAATTCACGCCGCGGGGGGAGCGCCGATGACGCCGACGGAGGGCGTTTTCAGATGACATTCAAACTGCCGAGGTCATTTTCCAGGCTGCTGAAATCGCAGAAAATGTATCGAAAACTGCTTGCAAAGGCGCTTCGCACACCGACCCGAACCGTATCCAGAAAATCGCGCAGGCCGGTCGCAGCGAAGCCGAAACTCAGCGAAGTGACCGGGTTCGGTAGCAATCCAGGACGGTTGACGATGAAGCTCTTCGTACCCGGCAAATTGCCGGCAAAGCCGCCATTGGTCGTGGTCCTGCATGGCTGCAGGCAGACGCCCGAAAGCCTGGATACGGGAGCCGGATTCTCCAAATTCGCTGCACTGCGGGGTTTTGTTCTCCTTTATCCTCAGCAGAACGAGACGAACAATCCGCAGCGATGCTTCAATTGGTTTCGGCCGAGCGCGGTGGCGCGGGACCGTGGCGAGTTGATGTCGGTCCGCCAGATGATCGAGTACACATGCCGCCACCATCGAGTAGATCGGTCCAGGGTCTACGTTGCGGGCCTATCTGCCGGCGGAGCCATGACTTCGGCGCTCGTCGCCACGTATCCGGATCTTTTCGCTGGTGCTGCCATTTTCGCCGGGATGCCGTTCGGCGCGGCAAGGGATGCAATATCGGCTATGCGCGGCATGAGGTCCGGTATCAAGCGAGAGCCTCAGCAGTGGGGCGAGCTGGTGCGCAAGGTTTCGCCAAACACGAAAGAATGGCCACCGATCTCGGTATGGCATGGAACGGCTGACAGTGTCGTGAATCCGCTCAATGGACGCGCCCTGGTCTCGCAATGGCTCGATGTGGCGGACATGGACAAAGCGGTCGGGAAAACGAAACAGATGTCGTGGGGCACACTCGAGGAATGGAAACGGGGAGACCGTCTGCAGCTGTCATTCTATTCCGTTCACGGGCTGGGGCATGGGTTGCCGCGAAGGTTCTCAAATCAGAAGGAGAGGGTAGCTGATGCTTACGTCCTGCCGTCGGAGCTATCTGCGCCCTTGGAACTCATGCGATTATGGGGATTACGATCCTGGCGTGCCGATTGATCCGACGCGTTGTTTCGACGCGTGTCCGCTCGCGCAGGGAAGAAATGGCGGACTGTGGCAGCCTCCCTGACGCTCCCTCGTTTCCACCGGCGGCGAGAGCGTATCCGATTGGTCTCTCCCGAGGCGACTGCGCCAGTTGTTTTCGATAACGCCACTGGAAAGATTGCCGTTCTTCTCCGCTAGAAGAACCCGAAGTCCAAGAAGATTGTGAACGTGATTTGTCTGTATGACAAGAAGTCCGGAAAGGCTTCGATCGCAAAGTACCAATGGCTGGGGCAGTGACACTGATCTCGTGATCCGTATAGACCCTAGCGCTTCAAGTCGGCGGCGATCATCTCGCTACCGATTTCGGGAGAAGATGGCCAGTGAGCCTGTCGGCGTGCCTGGAGGGATTCATACTCACTCAGCCTCGCGGGGTCGGGCTGTATGATTTGACCGTCCTTAAGGAAGGCGAGTTCGTCGTAGCCAGCAGGCATTGACCCGACGAACTCCGCCGCCTGAGCTAGGATCATCCTGAATGCGATGGCAACCTCGCGCGCATCAATCGTCGCGTCACTCATGACCCGATCAAAGTCGTCTTGTCGGTAGACAGCATTCCGGCCCAGTTGCTCGATGAGGCTTTCCGGAGTGTAGCCCGGATCCTTGGCCGGAGCTGCCCAGATGGCGGCGCCCAGTGGGAAGTGGTTTTTGTGGAGGTGAAGTAGATCGAGGACGTCTCTCGGCTCCTTGCGGGAGGCGGCCGCAAGAAGCTTGTTCGTCGCCAAGTCGAACATGTGCAGCTTGAAGCCGAACAAGTCGTCCGGGATGGACTCGAAAAATCGGTAGTCGCTGTCGATTACCCAGTCGAGCAAAGTGCTTTCGCCATCCTTCGTTACGATGGCCTGATATTTCTCTGGGTGTCGGGTCGCCCATCTGATCTCGAACCCGGCGGCTATCAACGACTTTGCATCGATCTCGACTGTGTTTCTCAGCATGTTGACACGGTCGTCTTCGCTGAAGAGGTCATGGAAAATGTCGATATCATCGGAATACCGGGCACTATCCATGTTGATGACGGTGCCGCCAGCAATATGACTGCCGGGATGCCTGTTAGCAGCGATAGTCGCCATCGCTTCTTGCTGAATTCTACGAAGCGGCACGGCAGGCCTCTTCGAGGCGGACAGCGAGCTGTCGCGTCGTCATATTGCCGTTGCGCTTGAGGCGGGCGACGGCGTCGAGCACGTCGGCCACGGTCGGATCCTGCATTTCTCTCGTTGACCAAAAACACAGCGGGCCATACAGGGCGAATGCTTCGTGGTAGAGGGCGCGCGCGTCCGCCGATACGGCTTGCCGCATGGCGCTCTCCGTTCGTTCTCGTGCTAAAGCCCTCATTTCCATCAGCATCCTGTCATTTTCTCTTTCAAGAAAATAGGATACGGCCGAGCGCTTCGCAAGCGGCCATACGCTGCTGGGACAGCGGCTCAGGCCGTCAGCTTCATGGCAGGTTGGTCTGTTTATCAGTCGTGATGTCGCTCCAAGGCATCCCCGCTGTAATAGAAAGCTTGCCTGCCCAGGTTCACCTGCCTTCGAGATGATGCTGGATCCGTAAGGTTCTCGCGAAGTGATCATGATCGCGTCATTCGGTGCCGGACGCGCGAGATGCTGCGCTTCATCCCACGGAGCGTTCATCTAGAGATCCGTCTCTTCCTTCGTCCTCAGCAGGACAGGCATCGCCTTTTCGTGGATCGGCCTAACGACATCATTTGGGTCGGTCGTCAGGAAGTAGTAGAGATCGTCAGAAGTCAATCCATCTCTGACTTCGCGGACGCTACTCCATTGAGGGACATGGATCCCTGCGAGGCCCCGCTGTTTTGGCGGAGTCTCGTGATCCTGATAAGTCCTGTTCGGCCGAGACTAGACAAGCTGGAGACCGTCCTCGCCCTCGACCTCGGCGAACATTGTGTAGATCGGAGCCGGGAAGCTCGGATCATCGAGCTTGACCGAGAGGTCGTCGCAACTCTACTCGGAGGTCTTCAGCAAGGTGGCGGATCCACACGTTCAGGCCGTAAGCACCAACGCGATCGGCGCCTCGGCCAACGGCAACGCAGAGCGGCCGGGACGACCGTTCCTCGGACCGGTTGGGCTATGCTTCAGTCGCGCGACGCAAAGAAGCAGAGGGTGTAAACAATCGATCCAAAACGGGGGGACGCTCCCCGTTTTAGTGGCGTGAGCGCGGTCTTTGCATCTTGGCGCTTCACTCGATGGTTAGCTATGCCGTATGGTCTGTAAACAGATCTAAGCGCGTACAATGATCCGAATAATTATCAAAACTCTTGAACGCGGAATGAAAATGATATTTATAGATATCATCTTGTGGCGAATGATCTGTTTAGGCATCACATGAAACCGGAGTCTGAAGCGCTTCTGGAAATCGGTCGGCTTTTGAAGACGACGCGCAAAGGATTGAGGCTTACTCAAGAGCAGGTCGCCGATATGGCAGGTATATCGCGTCCACGCTACCGCGAGATCGAAGCCGGAAGCAGCGCTGCCCGCACGACGACTCTCATCAACATTGCGCGCGCGCTTGGTCTCGAACTGATGCTCATTCCGCAGGCAATGGTTCCGGCGATCGATGCACTGACCCGGCCACATGATGGCGGCGACGATTTGCCTGCCTTCGTCGCCAGCCCGGAGGGTGCTGGCGATGCCTGAGGCGTATCTCGACCCAAGATCAATCTCATCGGCTGATGTGCTGCTGAACAATCTCAAGGTCGGCACGATTGTCAGGACGCCTGGCGACTTCAACGCGTTCAGTTTTGAGGAAAGCTATCGCGCGACGGGCGGTTTGCCTGTGCTGAGCCTGTCTTTCCGCGCGGTCACTGGAGGTTTGCGAAAAAATCCCAGGCCCGTCGCCAAAGCCTTGCCGGCGTTTTTCGCGAATCTTCTTCCAGAGGAAAAGCTGCGCGAGGCGATGGACAAGCACCACGCCGGCAGCGTTCGCGCCGGTAACGATTTCGATCTGCTCATCGCACTTGGGTCTGATCTGCCCGGTGCTGTCCGCGTCGAGCCCAGCAACGGTGCAGCTCGTCCGCTCAAGGATCCAACACCTCCCGAACCGAAGGCCCGGTTTTCGCTTGCCGGCGTGCAGATGAAGCTTTCAGTCATCAAGAACACAGGCAAAGGCGGCGGCCTGACCCTGCCGTTGGAAGACGGGCAGGGCTCGTACATCGCCAAGTTTCCGTCGACATCGTTTCCTGGCGTCTCGGAGAATGAATATGCCAACCTCGCTTTGGCCGAAGCGATCGGCATGGACGTGCCAAAACGCGAGCTTGTTGCGCAATCGGAATTCGAAGGCATTCCAGAAGAATTCAAGACGCTCTCGGATGGAAAAGTCCTGCTCATCAAACGCTTCGATCGCAGTGCTGGCGGAAAGCGGATACATATCGAGGATTTCGCGCAGGTCTTCGACGTTTATCCTTCGCGCAAATACGAAGGTGCTGCCTATCACGATATCGCAGCAGCCCTTGGCGTTGCCGTCTCCTCCACAGCAGCGCTCGAATTCGTCCGCCGGCTGGCTTTGGCTGCCGTCACCGGCAATGGCGACATGCATCTGAAGAACTGGTCACTGATCTATCGCGGGGAGGGCGACAAGCCGGAGCTTGCGCCGGTCTATGATGTACTCTCGACCATTCCTTACATCCCGGCAGACGCCATGGCGCTGTCGCTGGCTGGCGAGCGCTCCTTCAAGGCAATGAGCGTGCAACGATGGAAGGCCTTCGCTAACCGAGCGCGCTTGCCTGAGGCTGCCGTTTTCAAGGCGGTGACCGAAACCGTTGAGCGGGTGAACCAAACCTGGTGGACGATGCCGGAGCGCGAGGTCGTTCCGATAAAGGTGCTCGAGCGAATCGACGCGCACGTCAAGATGATGACGCCGATACTTGCGACGCACGCGCACTAGCAAAATTCTGAGGCATCTGGGCAAGGCCTGGTCTTGCGGCAGGGATCAGGCGACAGCAGTGGTTGTACTGCGCAAGACCAGATGGGTCTCAAGAACGCAGCGCACATCACGTATGGCATGGGCTCCAGCATGTGGAGAAGCAGCGACACGGCGACGCGGTCCGCCTGCGCGGGCCGTGTGATTGGGAACATAACCGAGCCCCTCGGCGGCCATCATGATCCGTTCGACGGTTTCCGGCAGCAGCATCCCGGGTCTCGTAAAGGCGCGCGACACACTGGAACGCGCCACGCCGGCCGCATCCGCGACCTGACTGATGGTAACGCCCTTGGCACGCTTTATCATGGTGACCGGAAACCCTTGCCCTCAGGCTCCGCTTACCACGAAGCTTGGAGCCGCATCGGGCGCCTGGGCGATCTTGTGGAGGCATCGGCTGCAATCCGCAACTGGCGACCGCAAAGCTATTACGACGCCGAAGGCCGCGGAACGATGTCGCGCGATGGTGGTGGTGTGCTGCTCACCCAGGGTATTCATGCGATCGACCTGCTGTTGAACTATGCGGGCACGTCTGCAGCAATTTCCGCATTTGTCCTCACAACCTCTATTCACAGGATGGAGACGGAGGACCTCGTGACGGCCGCCTTCTCTTTTGAAGGCGGCGCGATCGGATCCCTCAATGCGACAACTTGCGCCTATCCGGGACTACCGGAGCGCATCGAATTGATCGGTACGAAAGGTACGGCAGTCCTGACCGGTAACAGATTGGATGCCGCCTTTATTGATGGCACCAGGGAAATGGCGGGTGGCGAAACGATCGGAAGCGGAGCGGGGGCAAAGCCAATGGCATTCGGCCATGAGATGCACCGCGCACTGATTAGAAATTTCATCGATGCGATCGAAAATGGTGGCCAGCTTCGCGTCAAGGGCGATGATGCGTGGAACGCTCGCGGGTTCATAGACGCGGTCCTGGCGGCTGGCACTGCAGTGAAGCAAGGGCCCGACCTTCACAGGTGGCCGGACCCTCCTAGTGCCGCCTCGGGGGCATATGAGCGCGGCCGGGGGGAAATAGTCGATTCGGACGTTTCCGGTCAATCACGAGCGCTTTGTCGCAGTCACAAAGCTGATTGGGGCGTGTCGCCTAGGCGACCCGGAACACTACCTTTGCATCAAGAGCCGCTGCAAGGAATGCGGACTGGGCGTCTCTCTGGGTTACTCCTCCTGCCATGGTACCAGCGCAGGCCTGCATCGCCGAGAAGAAGGCGCGGCCTTGTGTCACCGGCCAGTTCGCAAATAGCATTTCAAGGGCTTCATCTGCGGATGCAATGGTGTGCAGCACATGGTTGCGTTCAACGACTAAAACGACCCAACGTGACGACACAAGGTCTCCGATTCCGCTTCAAAGGGATATACACTGATCGTGACACGTTTGTTCCCGCTATTTCGCGGGTAGACGAAAAAGGAGCAATTCCAGCAACTCTAGGGTTGTGAGCGTCGAAGTCGACGGCATGAGCTCGATGGCGACATTTACGGCGCCCCGAGCCTTAATGCTTTCAGGATCGGTTCGGGTCGCCGTGAGGAAGCTCATCTCACGGTTCCCGCTCAAGGCAAGAGCACGTCGTATCTGGCCTTGGAAGGGCCGCCAACTTCTCAAGGCCGGGCAGGGATGGTCGTGCGTGACGAGTAGCCGCACCAGCGGGCGCCATGAGGCTTCCTATCTCCAAACGATGAATCAGAAACATTTCATCGCTCTCAGTGTGGGCGTTCATCTGGTTGATGTGCGTACTGTTGGTGGCGGTCTCAATCCTTGGCCATGCGGTCGCAATCCCGCTGGTGTAGTGGACGCGAAAAAAACTGCCTGATTGGCACAAGCGCGGGGCAAGGAAGATCGATGTTTGGACCGAAGTCCGAAAAAAAGCCCCGCGTAGAGCGGGGCAAGGTCAGAAGTTTGGACGCCAGTAAGATACCGTCGATTTTCACCAAATCCAACTTTGATTTTCGTGGCTAGTCAACAAAGAGACCCCGCCAACGTGGAGGCCAAGCGGGGCTCTCGCATGACATCTAGCAGCGTCTCGGAAATTTCCCACACAATTGCTGCACAGCTCGCGGGGCAGGCTCCCTCAGGTCTGCTGGTTAGGTCAGCGGATCAGGTGCCGATTCCGATGAAGCCGCCCCTTTGTTCCGAGATGATTGCGCCCCCGGATTCCGGGATAATCTCGCCCCCTTGAGGTTGGGGTCCTGCTGGCAGTGATTGTTGTCAGTTCATTCGTGTAACGAG
>Ga0102593_1001373_pt1 | contig 24168 bp, 18 predicted proteins | sample AraplaCol_mMS_r2_2_FD_76862 | JGI IMG/M metagenome (GOLD analysis project Ga0102593, IMG submission 76862) | Arabidopsis root microbial communities from North Carolina, USA - plate scrape MF_Col_mMS_r2 (SPADES assembly) (version 2) | ecosystem: Host-associated > Plants > Roots > Endosphere...
CGCGACGATGACGCCGAACGCGATGATGAACAGCGTGCCGCGCGGGCCCTGCATCTCGGGCAGCGCCTGCAGCGACTGCCACAGCGGCCAGTTCGCGAGGGCCGCGATCCACACGCCGGCCAGCACGGCCAGCGTCAGCGGATTCCAGGCGGAGCGGTTCGGAGTGCGAGGGAACAGTGCCCGGTTGCGGCCAAGGTGCATCCTGGGATTGTGCCCCCAAGGGGCGCCACCCGGCGGCCCGGCCAGGCGGGTTCAGCGGGGCGCGGCTGGGTCAATCCTCGGCTTCCACCTTCACTTCGGCCTCGGCCGGTGCGCCGCGTTCGCGCAGCGTCAGCGCGCCCGCCTGGCGGCCCGAGGCCTGCCCGAGCGCCGGCATCGCATTGCCGGCGTAGCGGCTGCGCAGTGCCTCGACGCGCTGCTGCAGCGGCTCGGCGTCGGCGATCTTCTCGTGGTGTCGCTGCAGCGTCATGCGCGCCATCTCGATCAGCTTGCCGTTCAGCGTGCGCTCGCCGTGCGCGAGCAGCAGCTGCACCGCGCCGCGGTGGTCGCCCGACAGCGTGTGCGACACCGCCTGTTCGGCCATCTCGTTGATGCGCTGCTGCGCATCGCGCACGCGCTGTGCGTGCGGCGGGTGGCTGGAGGCGGTGCGCGCCAGCAGCTCGGCCAGGCCTTTCGCGCTCGCGAAGCGCAGCGCCAGCGCGTCGACCCAGTCGTCGGCACCGTCCAGGTTCAGCTCGGCGGCGGTGAGCTGCGACACCATCGCCAGCACGTTGCAGGCCGCCTCGACGTCGAGGCCGGGATCGCGCAGGTCGCGCGTGATCTCGCGCACCGCGGCGATGGCCGCGCCGAGCTGCTTCTGCAGCATCAGGTTGAACACCTCGACGACCGCGGCGAAGCGCTGCAGGCGCCGGCTTTGCGGCACCTTCTGCAGCGCATGCAGCAGGTTGTCGAGGCAGCGCTGCAGGCCCTTCGAATCGCGCTGGTGGAAGCGCGTGAAGGCCAGCAGCACCAGCGTCTGGTAGTCGAACATCTTCGAGCTGATGCCGACCGAGGCAGCGCGCTCCAGCATGCGGCCGGCTTCGTCGCGGTCGCCCATGTAGAAGGCCAGCATGCCGTGCTTCTGCAGCCGGCTGATCGAGCCGGGCGTCAGCGCGGTGGCGCGCTTGTAGGTGTCCAGCGCACTCTGCAGGTCGCCTTGCTCGACCTGCACGCGGCCCATCACGTCGTACGCGTCAACGAAGCTCGGGTGCTCGCCGATCAGGCTTTCCAGCGTGCGCAGCGCCGGCCCCGTCTGGCCGGCATCGAGCTGGCTGCGCGCGATGCCCAGCCGCGCCCACGGGATCGCGCCGGTCTTCTGCACTTCCTCGAACATCTGGCGCGCTTCGGCGTGCCTGCCGACGCGCAGCAGCAGCTCCGAGCCGATGCGCGCGGCGTACAGCCAGTACGGCCCGCGCTGCTCGAAGCGGGCGGCGCAGAGCGCGGCACCGCGCTCGAAGTCGCCTTCCTCGATCGCGAGGAAGATCTCGCCGAGCGATTTCTTGCGCCGGCGCGCCTGCATCAGGCGTTCACCGAGCGCCGTCGCGGTGTGGGGTTTCAGCAGGTAGCTGTCGAGCGCCGATTCGGCGGCATCGGCCACCAGCGCGTACGAGGCTTCGCTGGTGACGATGATGAAGACGGTGGACAGTGGCAGCAGCTGGTTGCGCCGCAGGTCGTCGAGCAGGTTCTGGCCGGAGTAGCCGGTGGCGCTGAAGCTGTGCTCGCACAGCACCACGTCGAACGGGCGGGCCTCCAACTGCTTGCGGGCGTCTTCGATGCGGCCGCATTGCACGACCGTGCCGACGCCGAAATCGCGCAGCTGGGCGGAAAGAATGCTGCGCGAGGTCGGGTTCGGGTCGATGACCATGGCCCGGCACTGCGCAATGTCACGGTCGAGCGGGGCCATCCCACCATATCGGTCGGGTGGGATGGCCGCTTGAGCGCCGGCCGCGCCGGCCGCTTTACTTGAACAGGTCTTTCACGTGATCGGTCCAGCTCTTGGCATTCGGAGAATGCTTGCCGCCCGACTTGTTGAAGGACTCGTCCAACTCCTTCAGCAGCTTGCGCTGGTGCTCGGTCAGCTTGACCGGTGTCTCGACGCTGATGTGGCAGTACAGGTCGCCCGGGTAGCTGGAGCGCACGCCCTTGATGCCCTTGCCGCGCAGCCGGAAGGTCTTGCCGTGCTGCGTGCCTTCGGGCAGCTCGATCTCGGCCTTGCCGCCCAGCGTCGGCACTTCGATGCCGCCGCCCAGCGCCGCCAGCGTCAGCCCGACCGGCACGGTGCAGTGCAGGTCGTCGCCGTCGCGCTCGAAGATCTCGTGCTGCTTGATGCGGATCTCGATGTACAGGTCGCCGGCCGGCCCGCCGTTGGTGCCCGGCTCGCCGTTGCCGGCCGAGCGGATGCGCATGCCTTCGTTGATGCCGGCGGGGATCTTCACCTCCAGCGTCTTGGTCTTCTTGATCTTGCCCTGGCCGTGGCAGGTGACGCACGGCTCGGGAATGATCTTGCCGGTGCCGTGGCAGTGCGGGCAGGTCTGCTGGATGCTGAAGAAGCCCTGGCGCATGTGCACCGTGCCGGCGCCGTTGCAGCTCGGGCAGGTCTTCGCGCTGGTGCCGGGCTTGGCGCCGCTGCCGTGGCAGGTCTCGCACTCTTCCCAGCTCGGGATGCGGATCTGCGTCTCCTTGCCGCGCGCGGCCTCCTCCAGCGTGATCTCCATCGCGTAGCTCAGGTCGCTGCCGCGGTAGACCTGCTGGCCGCCGTTGCCGCGCCGCGCGCCGCCGCCACCGCCGCCGAACAGGTCGCCGAAGATGTCGCCGAAGGCCTCGGCGAAACCGCCGAAGCCCTCCGCGCCCGGACCGCCGCGGAAGCCCTGGTTGGGGTCCACGCCCGCGTGGCCGTACTGGTCGTAGGCCGCGCGCTTCTGGCCGTCGGACAGCATCTCGTAGGCCTCCTTGGCCTCCTTGAACTTGTCCTCGGCGTCCTTGGCGCCCTCGCCCTGATTGCGGTCAGGGTGGTACTTCATCGCAAGCTTGCGATACGCCTTCTTGATGTCGTCCTCGCTGGCGTTCTTCGCGACGCCTAGGACTTCGTAATAGTCACGCTTGGCCATGGATCTTCCTGGGAGCCTCAAACCAAAACGCCGCGCGAGGCTGGCGACCCCGCGCGGCGGCTGTCATCGACAGCGATTGCCGATCGCGATGCCGACGTTGTCGGCAGGCGCGGCTTACTTGGAGTCCTTGACTTCCTTGAACTCGGCGTCGACGACGTTGTCGTCGGCCGGCTTGGACGAGGCCTGCTGCGCGCCGGCCGCCTGCGCGTGTCCGGCCTCGGCGCCGCCGGCCGCAGCGGCCGCGCCCGCGGCCGCCTGGGCCGCCTGCGCGTCGGCGTACATCTTCTCGCCCAGCTTCTGGCTGGCGGTCATCAGCGCTTCGGTCTTGGCGTCGATGTCGGCCTTGTCCTCGCCCTTGATGGCTTCCTCAAGGTCCTTGATGGCGGCCTCGATCTTCTCCTTCTCGCCGGCCTCGAGCTTGTCGCCATGCTCGCCCAGCGACTTCTGCACCGAATGCACCAGACCGTCGGCCTGGTTCTTGGCCTGCACCAGCTCGACCTTCTTCTTGTCCTCGGCGGCGTTGGCCTCGGCGTCCTTCACCATCTTCTCGATCTCGGCCTCGGACAGGCCCGAGTTCGCCTTGATGGTGATCTTGTTCTCCTTGCCGGTGCCCTTGTCCTTGGCGCCGACGTGCAGGATGCCGTTGGCGTCGATGTCGAAGCTCACCTCGATCTGCGGCGTGCCGCGCATCGCCGGCGGGATGCCTTCCAGGTTGAACTCGCCCAGGCTCTTGTTGGCCTGCGCCATCTCGCGCTCGCCCTGGTAGACCTTGATCGTCACCGCGGGCTGGTTGTCCTCGGCGGTCGAGAACACCTGGCTGAACTTGGTCGGGATGGTCGTGTTCTTCTTGATCATCTTGGTCATCACGCCGCCCAGGGTCTCGATGCCCAGGCTCAGCGGGGTGACGTCCAGCAGCAGCACGTCGGTGCGTTCGCCGCCCAGGACCTGGCCCTGGATCGCGGCGCCGACGGCCACGGCCTCATCGGGGTTGACGTCCTTGCGCGGCTCCTTGCCGAAGAACTCCTTGACCTTCTCCTGCACTTTGGGCATGCGGGTCATGCCGCCGACCAGGATCACGTCGTCGATCTCGCCCACCGACACGCCGGCGTCCTTGATGGCGGTGCGGCAGGGGGCGATCGTGCGCTCGATCAGCTCGTCCACCAGCGACTCCAGCTTGGCGCGGGTCAGCTTGATGTTCAGGTGCTTCGGACCGGTCGCGTCGGCCGTGATGTAGGGAAGGTTGACGTCGGTCTGCGACGAGTTCGACAGCTCGATCTTGGCCTTCTCGGCCGCTTCCTTCAGGCGCTGCAGGGCCAGCACGTCCTTGGTCAGGTCGACGCCCTGTTCCTTTTTGAACTCGCCGATGATGTAGTCGATGATGCGCTGGTCGAAGTCCTCGCCGCCCAGGAACGTATCGCCGTTGGTGGACAGCACCTCGAACTGCTTCTCGCCGTCGACGTCCGCGATCTCGATGATGGAGATGTCGAAGGTGCCGCCGCCCAGGTCGAACACCGCGATCTTGCGGTCACCGGCGCCGTGCTTGTCCAGGCCGAAGGCCAGGGCCGCGGCGGTGGGTTCGTTGATGATGCGCTTGACGTCCAGGCCGGCGATGCGGCCGGCGTCCTTGGTCGCCTGGCGCTGCGCGTCATTGAAGTAGGCCGGGACCGTGATGACGGCTTCCGAGACCTCTTCGCCGAGGTAGTCCTCGGCGGTCTTCTTCATCTTGCGCAGCACTTCGGCGGAGACCTGCGGGGGCGCCATCTTCTTGCCGCGCACTTCCACCCAGGCGTCGCCGTTGTCGGCGGCGGCGATGGTGTAGGGCATCAGGTCGATGTCCTTCTGGACTTCCTTCTCCTGGAACTTGCGGCCGATCAGGCGCTTGACCGCGTACAGGGTGTTGCGCGGGTTGGTCACGGCCTGGCGCTTGGCCGAGGCGCCCACCAGCACTTCGCCGTCTTCCTGGTACGCAATGATCGACGGGGTGGTGCGGGCGCCTTCCGCGTTCTCGATCACGCGGGTGGTGTTGCCTTCCATGACCGCGACGCACGAGTTGGTCGTGCCCAGGTCGATGCCGATGATCTTCTTCTTAGCCATGTGGTGCTCCTGAATATGAAAAAACGGGGGGAACGGTCAGCGCGGGAGGCTCAGCCCCGGGGCGGCTGGAACGTCGTTCCGGAATGCTTCTGATCTGTGGATGAGGGGCCGGGATTCAAGGGCCGGCCTACTTGGGCGCCGCGACGGTCACCAGCGCGGGACGCAGGACACGGTCGGCGATCAGGAACCCCTTCTGCAGGACCGTGACCACGGTGTTGGCGTCCTGCTCGGCCGGCACCATCGAGATCGCCTGGTGCTGGTGGGGGTCGAACTTCGTGCCGGCGGCCGGGTTGATCTCCAGCACCTTGTTGCGCTCCAGCGCCGACTGCAGCTGGCGCAGCGTGGCGTGCACGCCTTCGAGCACCTGCTCGACGCTGGCATCGGGACGGGCGATCGCGGCGGAGAGGCTGTCCATCACCGGCAGCATCGCGTCGGCGAAGCCTTCGACGGCGTACTTGCGGGCCTTGGAGACTTCCTCCTCGCCGCGGCGGCGGGTGTTCTCGACTTCGGCCTTGGCGCGCAGGTAGGCGTCGGACATCTCGGCCAGGCGCCGTTCGGTATCGGCCAGCTTGGCCTCGAGCGTCTCGGGCACCGAGGCGGCGGCCGCCGCGGCGGCCTGCTGGGTCAGTTCATCAAGGGTCGGGTCAGGTTGTTGGTGGTCGGTCGTCATGGTTGCTGTGCCCAGGGCGGAGCCCGGTCTGCGCCGGGCGATCCGACGCATCTGGGGCCCATGGCCGGAAGTTCAAGAGGGTGATTTTCACATCCGGGCGCGGGCAAACCCGGGGCCTGGTAGGGCGCTTCCGTACTGCGCAGGTCCGGGCGTTGGCCGCCATGGCATGGGGCCCCGGCGGCAAGCGCCGAAACCCCAAGCCATGCCGTCCCCGACCACCCTCGCCCTTCAACGGTCTTGCGACCGGAGACTTCGGGAGGACAACGTCATTCGTCGATGCTGGCGCTCCAGCGGTCCCACTCGGCGAGCTTGCGGCGGTCCTGCTTGGTCGGGCGGCCCTGCTGGATGGTGTCGGCGGGCTCGGGCGCGAGCCGGCGCGCCTCGGCCGCGCGTTCGCGGGCGGCGACGCTGGCCGGCGTCTCCTCGTACAGCGTCTGCGCCACCGGTGCCGGGCCGCGCACGCTGCTCAGGCCGGCGACGCGAACTTCACGGTCGACCTGCCCCTGGCGCAACTGGACCAGGTCGCCGACACGCACGTCGCGCGAGGCCTTCGCCGCCTGGCCGTTGACCGTCACGCGGCCCTTGCCGATCTCCTCGACGGCGAGCGCGCGGGTCTTGTAGAAGCGCGCGGCCCAGAGCCACTTGTCCAGGCGCAGCGCGGCGAGTTCGGTGGAGGAGCGGGAGGAAGCAGCCATCGGGCGCGGATTGTCCTATGCCGGCGGGGAATCGGTCCATGCTGCCGCCGGCAGCCGGACCACGGCGTCCAGGCCGTCGATGACCCCGTCGCGCTCGCGGTTGTCCAGCGCCAGCGTGCCGCCGAGCGAGCCGACGATCTCGCGGCAGATCGCCAGGCCCAGGCCCGAACCGCCATTGGGTCCCGCCGCGAACGGCTGCCCCAGCTTGGGCCGCAGCGCGGTCGCGATGCCCGGCCCGCTGTCGCTGATGCGCAGCACCACCGCGTCGCCGCCGCGCAGATCCACCGCCAGCCGGCCGCCATGCGGGCAGTGGCGCAGCGCGTTGTGCAGCAGGTTGCGCACCAGCTCCCGCAGTGCCCAGGCATGGCCGCGCACCGGCGCCGGTTCGGTGCTGAGCTCGAAATCCAGTTCGGCGTCGGCGATCAGCGGCGCCAGGTCCAGCGCGACCTCGCGCACGGTGCCGGCCAGGTCCAGCCGCGGCGGATCGCCCTGTTGACGCAGCTGCTCGACCTTGGCCAGCGCGAGCATCTGATTCGCCAGCGCGGTCGCGCCGTCGACGGTGACGCCGATCTCGTCGATGGCCTGCGCCGCCGGCAGGTCGCCGCGGCGGGCCGATTGCACCTGCGCCTTGAGCACCGCCAGCGGCGTGCGCAGCTGGTGCGAGGTGTCGCGCACGAAGCGCTTCTGATGCGCGAGCAGACCCGCCTGGCGCTGCCAGGCCTCGTTGATGGCGGCCACCAGCGGCGCGAGTTCGGCCGGCACGCTGGGCAGCGGGATGGGGCTGACGTCGTCGTCGGCGCGCGCGGCGATGACGCGGCTGAGCTCGCGCACCGGCCGCGTCGCCAGGAGCACCACGCCCCACACGACGATCGCGATCACCGCCAGCAGCGCCGCCTGCCGCCACAGCGTGGAGACCAGCACCTGACGCGCCAGCGTGCGGCGGATCTCCAGCGTCTCGGCGACCTGGATGGTCGCCACGCCCAGGCCCGCCTCGCCGGCCACCGGCTGCTTGAGCACCGCCACGCGGATCGGCTCGCCCTGGTAGACGTCGTCGTAGAAATCGACCAGCGCCGCGTAGGCGCCGCGGTCCGGCAGCCTGCCGCGCCACGGCGGCAGGTCGTCGAAGCCCGAGACCCATTCGCCCTGGAAGCCGGTGACGCGATAGAACATGCGGCTGCGGTTGTCGGCCTCGAAGGCCTCGAGCGCCGCGTAGGGCACCTCGGAGATGAGCCGCGGCGCGTCGCGCGTGCCGGCCACGTCGAGCTGCTCGCCGATGGTCTTGGCCGAGGCCAGCAGCGTGCGGTCGTAGGCGGTGTCGATGGCCTTGAGCGCGTCCTGGTAGAGGCGGTGCGCGTTGGCCGCGATCAGCAGCCCCACCGGCACGAGGATGCCGGCCAGCAGCCGGCTGCGCATGGACGACAGACGCTTCAATCCGCCGCCTTCAGCAGGTAGCCCAGCCCGCGCAGCGTCACCAGCTTCACGCTGCCGGCCGGCAGCCGCTTGCGCAGCCGGTAGGCGACGACCTCGACCGCGTCGGGCTGCACGTCCAGGTCGTCGGCGAAGACGATGCCGGTGAGGCGCTCCTTCGCCACCGCGTGGCCGGGCCGCGCCAGCAGCGCGCGCAGCAGCGCGGCCTCGCGCGGCGGCAGTCCCAGGTGATAGACCGCGCCGCTGTCGGCGTCGACGCGCAGGCCGCAGAAGGCCTCGGTCTCGACCGCCGCGCCGGGCGAGCCCGGCGAGCCGCGGCTGCGCCGCGCCAGCGCCCGCACGCGCGCCTCGAGCTCATCGAGGTCGAAGGGCTTGGGCAGGTAGTCGTCGGCGCCGATGTTCAGGCCCAGGATGCGGTCGCCGACCGTGCCGCGCGCGGTGAGGATGATCACCGGCGTGGTCAGCTGCGCGGCGCGCGCGGCGGACAGCAGGTCCAGCCCGTCCATGTCGGGCAGCGACAGGTCCAGCAGCACCACGTCGGGCGGGTGCGCGCGCCAGCGCTCGAGCGCCGGACGGCCCTCGGCGAAGCCGTGCACCTGGATGCCGCGGCGCTCGAACGAGCGCGCGACCGTGGTCTGCAGCGCCGCGTTGTCCTCGACGAAAAACAACCTCATCGCGGCAGTGTCCGACAGCCGCCGCGGCGCCGCCGCTCAGGGTGAACCCTGAGCCTCGCGACAGCCGATTGAAAGCCGCCATGTGCAGGATGCGCCCCTACAACGAACGCCGGGCGCGAGCTCCGCCCCGGCGCGACAACCCAGGAGACATGAGCATGCGTCGAGACCAGTTCCTCAAGTCCGCGGCCGCGCTGGCCGCGCTGGGCGCCACCGCCGGGCTGCCGCTGAGCGCGCGCGCCGCGACGGCGCTGAAGATCCTCGTGCCGGCCAATCCGGGCGGCGGCTGGGACATGACCGGCCGCGCGCTGGGCAAGGCGCTGCAGGACGCCGGCGCCGCGGGCGCGGTGACCTTCGAGAACAAGGGCGGCGCCGCGGGCGCCATCGGTCTGGCGCAGTTCGTCAACGCCGCCAAGGGCGACCCGAACGCGATGATGGTGATGGGCGCGGTGATGCTGGGCGGCCTGATCACCAGCAAGCAGCCGGTGAGCCTGACGCAGGCCACCCCCATCGCGCGCCTGACCAGCGAGTACAACGTCTTCGTGCTGCCGGCCAACTCGCCCTACAAGACGATGAAGGACGTGGTCGAGGCGCTGAAGAAGGATCCCGGCTCGGTGAAGTGGGGCGGCGGCTCGCGCGGCGCCACCGAGCACATCGCCGCGGCGATGCTGGCGCATGAGGTGGGCGTCGACGCGACCAAGGTCAACTACGTCGCCTTCCGCGGCGGCGGCGAGGCGGTGGCCGCGATCCTGGGCGGCAACGTCACCATCGGCGGCAGCGGCTACAGCGAATTCCAGCCCTACATCGAGAGCGGCAAGATGCGCCCCATCGCCATCACCGCGCCGCAGCGCCTCAAGGGCCTGGACATTCCGACGATGAAGGAGCTCGGCTACAACGTCGAGATCGGCAACTGGCGCGGCGTGTACGGGGCGCCCGGCATCACGCCGCAGCAGCGCCAGGTGCTGATCGACGCCATCGTCAAGGCCACGAAGTCCAAGGCCTGGGCCGAGGCGCTCGACAAGAACGGCTGGACACCGGCCGTGCTGACGGGCAAGGACTTCGAGGACTTCGTCGACCGCGAGTTCGCGTCGCTGCGCGCGATCATGCACAAGTCCGGGATGGTCTGACCCACCCCCTGCCGGCTTCGCCGGCCCCCTCAAGGGGGCGAGCCCAGTGGCCTGGCGGAGCCAGTTCCACGGGCTCCGCTGGGTAGAAACGGCGCGGCTTCGTCTTTTGATCTCGGAGCGGGAGTCTCTTATGACTGATTCCATCGAGCAGGCCGCACCGGGGCCGCTCTATCAGACCCTGGTCGGTGTCGCGGCGGTCGCCGTCGGCGGCGTGATGGCCTTCGGGGCCAGCGCGATCCCGTCCGATGCAGGCTACGCCGGCATCGGCCCCAACGCGCTGCCCTGGTTCGTCGCCGCGGTGCTCATGCTGTGCGGCGCCTGGCTGGTGTGGGAAGCCCGCACCGGCGGCTACCGCTCGATGGAGCCGCCCTCGGGCGCGCCACGCGCGGACTGGCTGTCCGCCCTCTGGGTCGCGGGCGGCGTGGTCGCCAACGCGGCGCTGATCACCACCATCGGCTTCGTGCTCGCCTGCACGCTGTGCTTCATGCTGGCCGTGCGCGGCCTGCGCCGCGCCGAGGGCAAGGCCCACGGCGGCGTGCGCCAGATCGTCATCGACCTCGTCACCGGCCTGCTGATCGCCGCGCCGGTGTTCTGGCTGTTCAACAAGCTGCTCGCGCTGAACCTGCCCGCCATCACGGCCGGCGGCTGGCTCTAGGCCTCACCGGAGTTCCGACATGCAAGACCTCTGGACCCACCTGATGGGCGGCTTCGCCACGGCCGCCTCCGGCGTCAACCTGTTGTGGGCCTTCGTCGGCTGCGCGCTCGGGACGGCGATCGGCGTGCTGCCCGGCCTCGGCCCGGCCGTGACCGTCGCGATGCTGCTGCCCATCACCGCGCAGGTCGACCCGACCGCGTCGATGATCTTCTTCGCCGGCATCTACTACGGCGCGATGTACGGCGGCTCGACCACCTCCATCCTGCTCAACACCCCCGGCGAGACCGGCACCATGGTGACCGCGCTGGAAGGCTTCAAGATGGCCCGCCACGGCCGCGCCGGCGCGGCGCTGGCCACGGCGGCGATCGGCTCGTTCTTCGCCGGCACCATCGCGACCGTGCTGGTCACGCTGTTCGCGCCGGTGCTGGCGGACTTCGCCGTCACGCTCGGCCCGCCGGAGTACTTCTGCCTGATGCTGATCGCCTTCACCACGGTCTCCGCGGTGCTGGGCCAGAGCACGCTGCGCGGCATGACGGCGCTGTTCATCGGCCTGGCCATGGGCCTGGTCGGCATGGACCAGATCACCGGCCAGATCCGCTACACCGGCGGCGTGCCCGAGTTCATGGACGGCATCGAGACGGTGCTGGTCGCCGTGGGCCTGTTCGCGGTGGGCGAGACGCTCTACGTGGCGCTCTACGAGGGCCGCAGCAACCTGACGATGAACACCATGGGCCGCGTGCACATGACGAAGCAGGAGTGGCGGCGCTCCATCCCCTCCTGGATCCGCGGCACCGCGCTGGGCTTCCCGTTCGGCGTGATCCCCGCCGGCGGCACCGAGATCCCGACCTTCCTGAGCTATGCGACCGAGCGCAAGCTGTCCAAGCACAAGGAGGAGTTCGGCACGGTCGGCGCCATCGAGGGCGTGGCCGGTCCGGAAGCGGCCAACAACGCGGCGGTGACCGGCACGCTGGTGCCGCTGCTGACGCTGGGCATCCCGACCTCGGTGACCGCGGCGATCCTGCTGTCGGCGCTGCAGAACTACGGCATCCAGGCCGGCCCGCAGCTGTTCACGACGTCCTCGACGCTGGTGTGGGCGCTGATCGCGTCGCTGTACATCGGCAACGTGATGCTGCTGGTGCTGAACCTGCCGCTGGTGGGCCTGTGGGTGAAGCTGCTGCGCATCCCGCGCGCGCCGCTGTACGCCGGGATCCTGATCTTCGCCACCGTCGGCGTGTACGGCATGCGCCAGAGCGCCTTCGACCTCTATCTGATGCTGGCCATCGGCCTGCTGGGCGTGGTGATGCGGCGCTTCGACTTCCCGACCGCGCCGGTGGTGGTGGGCATGATCCTGGGCCCGCTGGCCGAGGCACACCTGCGCAATGGCGTGGCCATCGGCGGCGGCCACTGGGGCGTCTTCTTCGAGCGCCCGATGTCCGCCTTCCTGCTGGGCGTCGTGGCCATCGTGCTGCTGCTGCCGCGCCTCATGAAGTGGCTGGGCGCGCGCCGGGCGCGCCGCCAGGCCGCCGTGGCAATGGGCTGAGCGGCGCCGTCAGCCCTGGTCAGCCCCGCTCAGCGCGCGGCGCCGGCCGCGATCGCGGCCTCGCGCTGGCGGGCGAGGGCGGCGGCCTGAGCCTCGTCGGGGACCGCGGTCGTCGGCCAGCCCTGCAGGTGCTGCTCGGCGATCGCCGCCAGCGCCCGCACATGCGAGGGCCGGTCGTTCAGGCAGGGGATGTAGCTGAAGCGCTGGCCCCCGCTGTGCAGGAAGGCCTCGCGCGCCTCCATGTCGATCTCCTCCAGCGTCTCGATGCAGTCGGCCGAGAAGCCCGGGCAGATCAGGTCGACCGACTTCAGGCCGCGGCCGGCCAGCTCGCGCAGCGTCGGCTCGGTGTAGGGCTCCAGCCAGCGCGCCTTGCCGAAGCGGCTTTGGAAGGTGACCTTGTACTGCGCGTCCGAGAGCCCCAGCGCCTCGGCCAGCAGCCGGCCGGTCTTCAGGCATTCGCAGTGATAAGGATCGCCCAGCGCGAGCGTGCGCGCGGGCATGCCGTGGAAGCTCATCACCAGCAGCTCGCCGCGGCCCTCGGCCTTCCAGTGGGCGCGCACGCTCTCGGCCAGCGCGGCGATGTAGCGCTTGTCGTCGTGATAGCGGTTGATGAAGCGCAGCTCGGGCAGGTGGCGCTGCGCCATCGACCAGCGCGCGACGTCGTCAGCGACGCTGGCCGTCGTCGCGCCCGAGTACTGCGGATAGGCCGGCAGCACCAGCACGCGGGTCGCGCCATCGGCGCGCAGCGCGTCGAGCTGCGACGCGATCGACGGGTTGCCGTAGCGCATCGCCGGCAGCACCTTCACCCGGTGGCCCATTTCGCCGAGCTGGCCCTGCAGCAGCTTGGCCTGCTTCACCGTCCAGACCATCAGCGGCGAGCCGTCCCGGGTCCAGATGCTGGCGTACTTCTTCGCCGACTTCGCGGGCCGCGTGCGCAGGATCACGCCGTGCAGGATCGGCCACCAGGCGGCCTTGGGGATCTCGATGACGCGCGGGTCCGACAGGAACTGCGCGAGGTAGCGCCGCGTGGCCGCGGGCGTCGGCGCGTCGGGCGTGCCGAGGTTGACCAGCAGCACGCCGATCGTCGGCGCGCGCCCGTGGGTGTGTTCGGGTTCGGGTCGGAAGGACATCGGGGAAGCAGCGCAAAGGGAAGGGGGGCGGCACCGCGGGCGGGAGCGGCGGGAACGTCGCCGGGCCGTTCAGAACCCGCGCCGCGACAGCAGCGGGGAGGCGGATTCGGCCAGGTGCTGCACTTCGAAGCGGACCGTGGGCGCCTGCGTCTCGGACGGCGGGCCGCCCAGGCCGATCGCGCCGGCGCCGTGCAGCGTGCAGGAACCGCGGCGCAGGCTCAGCGTCTGGCCGCCGGCGCCGAAGCGCACGAAGGTGCCGTTGTAGCTCAGGTCGGTCAGGCTGAAGCTGCTGCCCTGCCAGTCGATGCGCGCATGCGAGCGGCTGACGCGCACGTCGGTGATGCAGTAGGTCGCCTGCGTGCTGCGCCCCAGCACGACCGGCATCTGGTCGATGTCGAAGACGCGGTCCAGGTCTTGCCACACCAGCCGGATGCCCTCCGGCGCGGCGCTGCGGACGATCTCGCCGAACTGCGTCGCCGCCGGGTCGCCGCGGCCCTGGTCCAGCACGTAGATGTGGACCGGCTCGGCCCGGCCGCGCACGCTGATGTGGTCCAGGCTGCGGAAGCGCGCCTTCTGCGCGCTGGTCAGCCCGAGCACGACCTCGGCGGTGACGACGGTCTCGCCGTCGCCGGCATGGTCGAGCAGCCGCGCCGCGACATTGACCGCGTCGCCGAAGCAGTCGCCATGGATCTCGACCACCTCGCCGCGCGCCAGCGCGATCTGCAGGTGCGTGTGCCGCAGCCGCTCGCTGCGCGCGGAGGTGCTGACCAGCAGCTCCTGCATCCGCATCGCGGCCTTGATGCCGTCGCGCGGGTTGTCGAACGCAGCCATCAGGCCATCGCCCAGCGTCTTGATGATGTCGCCGCGGTGCTCGTCGACCGCGCGGCCCACCAGGGCCACCGTCTGCGTCACCAGGCCGGAGGCTTCCGCGTTGCCCAGCGTCTCGAACAGCGCCGTGCTGCCGCGCAGATCGGCAAACAGGACGGTGCGCTCGCGGATCTGGGTCATCGGCCTGGCAGGTGTGAGATGTGAAGGAAGTCTCAGTGTAGCCGCGCCACCCGGGGCCAAGCGTGGTGATAAGCCCCCGCTCCGGGGGCCATCGGCGCCAGCGCGACAACACCCCCCCCGACGCGCGGGCGAATGCCGGAACGCGCTGGAGCGATAGCGCCTCCAAACGAAAAACCGGCCAGCGTCGGAAGACGGTGGCCGGTTGGCGAGGCAAACCCGGTGCCCGAAGTTCGGCGGCCGTTTGGCCGCCGAAGGGGCAGGGGGATTTACAGGTTGTCCAAGTACGTGCGCAGCTTGTGGCTCCGCCGCTCGCTGCATGCCGACTGCGTCGTCATCCGCCTGCGGCGGGCACGTCCTTGGGCAATCAGAGATTGTCCAAGTACGTGCGCAGCTTGTCGCTGCGCGACGGATGCTTGAGCTTGCGGATCGCCTTGGCTTCGATCTGGCGGATGCGCTCGCGGGTGACGTCGAACTGCTTGCCGACTTCCTCCAGCGTGTGGTCCGTGCTCATCTCGATGCCGAAGCGCATGCGCAGCACCTTCGCTTCGCGCGGGGTCAGGCTGTCGAGGATGTCCTTCACCACCTCGCGCAGGCCGGCCTGCATGGCCGCCTCGATCGGCGCGGTGTTGTTGGTGTCCTCGATGAAGTCGCCCAGATGCGAATCGTCGTCGTCCCCGATCGGCGTTTCCATGGAGATCGGCTCTTTGGCGATCTTCATGATCTTGCGGATCTTGTCCTCCGGCATCTCCATCTTCTCGGCCAGCGTCGGCGCGTCCGGTTCGAAGCCGAACTCCTGCAGATGCTGACGCGAGATCCGGTTCATCTTGTTGATCGTCTCGATCATGTGAACCGGGATGCGGATGGTGCGGGCCTGGTCCGCGATCGAGCGGGTGATGGCCTGGCGGATCCACCACGTCGCGTAGGTCGAGAACTTGTAGCCGCGGCGGTACTCGAACTTGTCGACCGCCTTCATCAGACCGATGTTGCCTTCCTGGATCAGGTCCAGGAACTGCAGACCGCGGTTGGTGTACTTCTTGGCGATGGAGATGACCAGGCGCAGGTTGGCCTCGATCATTTCCTTCTTCGCGTCGCGCGAGGCCTTTTCGCCCTCGTTCATCCGCTTGTTGATGCCCTTGAGGTCGTCCAGCGGCACCACGGCCTTGCCCTGGATGTCGATCAGCTTCTGCTGCAGCTCCTGGATGGCGGGCAGGTTGCGCGACATGATGTTCGCGTACGGCTTGCCCGAGGCCACTTCCTTCTCGGCCCACTGCAGGTTCAGCACGTTGGGCGGGAAGGTCTTGATGAAGTGGTCCTGCGGCATGCCGCACTTGTCCACCACGATCTTGCGGATCTCGCGCTCGAAGCGGCGCACGTCGTCGACCTGCGAGCGCAGGATGTCGCACAGCTTCTCGATGGTCTTGACCGTGAAGCGGATCGTCATCAGCTCGGCGCTGATGGCCGACTGGGCCTTGTTGTAGTTGGCCGACTTGTAGCCGTCCTTCTCGAAGGCCTTGCGCATCTTGTCGAAGTTGGTCGCGAGCGAATCCAGCTTCACCAGCGCGGCATTCTTCAGCTCCTCCAGCTTCTTGGTCAGGGCCTTGGAGCCGCCGGCGCCGTCGTCGTCGTCCTCTTCGTCGAACTCGTCGAAGTCTTCTTCCGCGACGTAGTCGTCCGCCTCGTCGTCGGAGACGAAGCCGTCCACCGACTCGGAGATCTGCATCTCGCCGGCGCGGATCTTGGCGGCCATGGCCAGGATCTCGGCGATGGTCGTCGGGGAGGCCGAGATAGCCAGCATCATGGCCTGCAGGCCGCCTTCGATGCGCTTGGCGATCTCGATCTCGCCCTCGCGGGTCAGCAGCTCGACGGTGCCCATCTCGCGCATGTACATGCGCACCGGGTCGGTCGTGCGGCCGAACTCGGAGTCCACGGTCGACAGCGCGGCTTCCGCGGCTTCTTCCGCTTCCTCCTCGGTGGCCGTCGGAGACGTCGAGCCCTGGATCAGCAGCGTGGCGGCGTCGGGCGCCTGCTCGTACACGGCGATGCCCATGTCGTTGAGCATCGACACGATCGCCTCGAGGATTTCCTCGTTGATCAGCTTCTCGGGCAGGTGGTCGTTGATTTCCTGATGCGTCAGGAAACCCCGCGTCTTGCCCATCTTGATGAGGGTCTTGAGCTCCTGGCGGCGCTTGGCGACTTCCTCTTCGGTCAGCGCGGTCTCGTCCAGGCCGAACTCGCGCATCAGCGCGCGCTCCTTGGCGCGGCTGACCTTCATGCGCAGCGGCTTGGCCTTGGGCTTGTCCTCGCCCAGTTCCTCGACCTCGGCGGTCTCGACTTCCGCGTCGGCCTCGCCGTCGCCGTCGCCTTCGACTTCGCCATCGGCGTCCGCGTCGCTGAAGTCCTCGTCCTCTTCCTCCACCTTGGCCTTGGCGGCGGGCTTCTTCGACTCGGTCTCGGCCTTGGGCTTGCGGCCGCGCTTGGGCTTGGCGTCATCGGTGGACGCGGCGGCGGCTTTGGTGGTCTTGGCGGCGGCCTTCGCGGCCGGCTTCTTGACTTCTTCGGTTTCTGCGGCGGCGGCCTTGGACGCGGTCTTTTTGGCGGTCATGCAGTTCCTCGGTGGCTCGGGGCCAGTAGGTGAATGCGGGGAAATTCGCGGTGGATGCGGGCAATGCAAACGGCCACCTGCGCCGCTGGCGCTCGCAAACTCCCGACACTTGCGGGCTATGCGGCGCGAGCGAGCCCAGGCGGCTCGAACTCATGCCTTGGCCGACAGGTCGGGGCAAACCGCCTGTCGTTCAAGGCTTTGCGCGTGAAGGCTAGCGTGAACCGTTGAAGTTGCAGCCCAGGCGGTATAGGTTGGCCACTTTGTGTATGAACCCAACGTCAATTGGGGGGCCGGGACCGGTTGGCGCTGCGGTCACTCTTGACGCGCGAAAACCCTTGATTATCTGCGAAGTTTCCTTTTCGGTCAAAAAGAAAGCTCAGATCGTCTTCAAATCGCGAATTTGCCGCTGAATCGCCTGGAACCGGACCATGTCCGGCTGCGGGCTGCGGGCGATGCGGTCGGCCTCGGCCTGCAGCCGGCCGACCCAGAGCTTGCCCATCGTGACGCGGAACTCGGCCGCCACATGTTCGTCAGACGGCGGAGGCAGCAGCGGACCGCCGCTGACGCGCTGGGCCAGCTCCATCAGCCCGGCTTCCTGCAGCGCGACCTGCAGCACCGCCCAGGGGGAGGGCCCGTTGTCGATCAGGAAGCGCTCCAGCCAGGCGATCAGTTCGCCATGCTCGCCGGGCAGTGCGTGCAGCAGCTCGAGGTCCTGCTCGCCGATCTGATGCCAGAGCTCGCCGTGCAGCAGCAGCATGCGCACGGCCAGGTTCATCGGTGCCGGCGGCAGCTCCAGCGGCATTCCCATCGTCGGGTCCTGGTCGCGCTTGCGCCACTCGCCCTTGCCCCAATTGCCTTTGCCCTTGCCCTTGAACTCCCCCTTGGGCTCCCACTTGCGCTGGGCGGCTCCCCCACCGCTTCCCGCTTGAGGGGCGTGTGAGGGGGCGCCCCCCGCCTCGGCGGGATGGGCGTCAGGGGGCAGGGGGAACTCGTCGCCCGGCGCGCCTTCGTCGCCATAGGCGGAAGCGGGAATGTCGAAGTAGGGCTCGTCGTGAGGCCCGCCGGCCTGCGGGGCCGCAGCTCTGGGCTGGGCGCGGGGCGCGGCGGCGGCGGGGCGCTCGGCCCGCGGCCGGGATCCCGGCGCGGCCGGCGGCAGCGCATTCGCCCACAGCGCCTGCAGTTCCGCGTCCGGAAGCTGCGCGCGGCGAGCCAGTTCGCCGAGCAGTTGCCGCTTCAGCAGACCGTCCGGCAGCGCGGCCCACAGCGGCTTGGCCACGCTCAGCATCCTGGCGCGGCCTTCCGGCGTGCCGAGGTCGCAGCCCTCCGCGGCGCTCTCCATCAGCTGGCGCGACAGCGGCACCGCGCCCTCGATGCAGCGCTCGAAGGCCTCGGCGCCGAGCTCGCGCACGTAGGAGTCCGGGTTGTGCTCGGCCGGCAGGAACAGGAACTTGATCGTGCGCGTCTCGTTGGCGTGGGGCAGGGCCGCCTCCAGCGCCCGGCCGGCGGCGCGGCGGCCGGCGGCGTCGCCGTCGAAGCTGAACACCACCGACTCGGTGAAACGGAACAGTTTCTGCACATGGTCCTGCGTGCAGGCCGTGCCCAGCGTCGCCACCGCGTTGCCGAAGCCGTGCTGCGCCAGCGCGACCACGTCCATGTAGCCCTCGACCACCAGCGCGTAGCCGCGGCGGCGCATCGCGGGACGCGCTTCGTAGAGGCCGTAGAGCTCCTTGCCCTTGTGGAAGACCGGCGTCTCGGGCGAGTTCAGGTACTTGGGCTCGCCCTTGTCGAGCACGCGCCCGCCGAAGCCGATCACCTCGCCCTGCACGTTGCGGATCGGGAACATCACCCGATCGCGGAAACGGTCGTAGCGGCGCTGCTCGGCCTCGCTCTTGCCGGGGTCGTCCTGCAGGATGACCAGGCCGGTCTCGACCAGCAGCGGATCGTCATAGGACGGAAAGGCGCTGGCCAGCGAGCGCCAGCCGTCCGGCGCGTAGCCCAGGCCGAACTGCAGCGCGATCTGGCCGGTCAGGCCGCGGCCCTTGAGGTACTCGATCGCGCGCGGGTTGCCCTTGAGCTGCTGGCGGTAGTGCTGGCCGGCCTTGGCCAGGACCTCGGTCAGGGTCGCCTGGCGCTGCTTCTGGGCCTTCTCGCGCTCGCGCTCCTGCGGGCTGCGGTCGTCCTCGGGCACCTGCATGCCGGCCTGCTGCGCCAGGTCGCGCACCGCGTCGACGAAGCCGATGCCCAGGTGCTCCATCAGGAAGCCCACGGCGTTGCCGTGCTGGCCGCAGCCGAAGCAGTGGTAGGTCTGGCGGGAGGGGCTGACGATGAAGCTGGGGGACTTCTCGCCGTGGAAGGGGCACAGTCCCTTGTGGTTGATGCCGGCCTTCTTGAGGTCGACATGGCGGCCCACGATGTCGACGATGTCGACGCGGGCCAGAAGGTCCTGAATAAAGCCGGGCGGAATCACCGCGGCAGTTTACGTGATGGTCCCGGCGCGGGCGGGGCGAGGCCGGAAAGCAGAAAGCCACCCGAGGGTGGCTTTCGAGGCGCGCGGCGCGATCGTCGGGGGACGATCAGATCACGAAATCTTCCAGCTTGGCGCCGCCGGAGATCGCGGCCTTCAGCCACTTCGGTTGCAGGCCGCGGCCGCTCCAGGTTTCGCCAGTGGCCTGGTTGCGGTACTTGGCCGCGACCTTGGACGACTTGGCGGAACTCGTCTTGGCGCTGCGCGCGGTCAGGTCGGCGACCGTCAGGCCGTATTCCTGCATCAGCGACTTCACCTTGCCGATGGCGTCGGAGCGCTCGCGCTCCTGGGTTTCGGCGATTTGCTGTTCAAGGGCGGCCCGCTGGGCCAGGAGGTCTTTGAGCGATGCCATTATGCAATTCCTCGCGTAGTTCAACGGCTACCCTGGAAAGGGATTGCCGCATTATAGGCAGGGAATCGAGTATCTGCGCAAGGGGGTAAATGCCGGGGCGCGCCCCGCGAGGCATTTCCGGCGGGTTTTTGTGGTCCTTGCGTCAAAGCCTGTGTGTCGACTGACACGAATTCGGCATCTGGAATCGGTGACCAATGGTGACCGGCCCGCGAGAAATCGGGGATCTCCCTGCTCAAGCCGGTTGGAAATCAGGCCGAGGGCGGCACATATCCGGCGGGCTGCTCGGCGCCGGCGCCGAAGAAGAACTGCTCCATCTGCCGCGCGAGGTATTGGCGGGCGCGCTGGTCGGCCAGATTCAGGCGGTTTTCATTGACCAGCATGGTCTGGTGCTTCATCCAGGCGGCCCAGGCTTCCTTGGAGACGTTGTCGTAGATGCGCTTGCCCAGTTCGCCGGGATAGACGGGAAAGTCCATGCCCTCGGCTTCCTTCTTCAGATAAACGCATTGCACGGTGCGGGCCATATCAAACCTCGATGCTCAAAAAGTGTGTGGGGGGAGTGCGCCGGCCGGCTCCGAAGGAGGCCGGCGCGGGGATGCGTGGGGGTCAGCTGAGTTTCTTGACCAGGACCTGCGAGCGCCGGTCCCAGTTGTATTTGCGCTTGCGTTCCTCGGGCAGCCAGTTCGGATCGACCGGCTGGAAACCGCGCTTGATGAACCAGTGCATGGTGCGCGTCGTCAGCACGAAGATGCTGGTCAGGCCCATGGCCTTGGCGCGCTGTTCGATGCGCTTGAGGATGCGCTCGCCGTCGCCCTGGCCCTGCACGGCGCTGGAGACGGTGAGCGCGGCCATCTCCGCGGTGCGCGCTTCCTGATAGGGATGCAGCGCGGCGCAACCGAATATCACGCCGTCGTGCTCGATGACGGTATAGGTCTCGATGTCGCGTTCGATTTCGCTGCGTTCGCGCTTGACCAGCGTGCCGTCGCGCTCGAACGGTTCGATCAGCGCGATCAGGCTGCCGATATCGTCGTGGGTCGCCTCGCGCAGGCTTTCGAGTTTCTCGTCCACGACCATGGTGCCGATGCCGTCGTGGGTATAGACCTCCTGCAGGATCGCCCCGTCGACGGCGAAGGGCAGGATGTGGGAGCGCTCCACGCCCGATTCGCAGGCCTTCACGCAGTACTTCAGGTAGAAGCCCACGTCGGTCGGCTGGGTCGGCGGCGGGAGTTTGGCGATGAGCCGTTTCGCGTCGGCCAGCGCGAGTTCCGTGTCGATCGCGCTTTCCGGATCGTCGGGGTTTTCGCGCACGCCCTCGACCTCGGTCATGAACAGCAGCTTGTCGGCCTGCAGCGCGATCGCGGTTTCGGTCGCGACGTCTTCCATCATCAGATTGAAGGCGTCGCCGGTGGGCGAGAAACCGAAGGGCGACATCAGCACGATGGCGCCGATATCGATGGCGCGCTGGATCGCCGCGGCATCGACGCGGCGCACGATGCCGGAGTGCTTGAAATCGACGCCGTCGACGATGCCGACCGGGCGCGCGGTCAGGAAATTGCCGGACACCACGCGCACCGTGGAATTGGCCATCGGGGTGTTGGGCAGGCCCTGCGAAAAGGCGGCCTCGATTTCGAAGCGCAATTGGCCGGCGGCTTCCTGGGCGCTGTCCAGCGCGATGCCGTCGGTGATGCGCATGCCGTGGCTGTATTGCGGCTGATGGCCCTTGAGCGCGAGTTGCTCATTCACCTGCGGGCGGAATCCATGCACCAGCACGATCTTGATGCCCATCGCATGCATGATGGCCAGGTCCTGGACGAAGCTGTTGAGCTTGCCGGCCGCGATCATTTCCCCGGTCATCCCGACGACGAAGGTTTCTCCGCGGTACGCATGGATATAGGGGGCCACCGCGCGAAACCACGGCACGAAGGTATGGGGGAAGACCAGGCTCATGGGCGCGGATTGTGCAACAGGCTGTCCCCGCAACGCGGCGGCAAGGTCACTTGCGGGACACCGTCCGGCGGGGGAGCATGGCGCCACCGCAACACCCCCCAGGAGCGAACGATGGAAGTCTTCAAGACGCATGGCGCCTTCAGCTGGTCGGAGCTGCTGACCACCGATCCGAAGAAGGCCTCGGAGTTCTACGGCAAGCTGTTCGGTTGGAAGATCGACGTGATGCCGATGCCGGGCGGGCCATCGGAGGCGCCGCCGTATTACCTGATCAAGACCGCCAAGGGCGGGGACGACGCGATCGGCGGGCTGATGGCCTGTCCGCAGCAGGGCATGCCGCCGGCCTGGGGCGTGTACGTGACCGTCGACAACGTCGACGAGACGGTCGCGCAGGCCAAGGCGATGGGGGCCAAGGTGCTGATGGAGATCATGGAGGTGCCCACCGTGGGACGGATGGCGACGCTCCAGGATCCGCAGGGCGCGGTGATCAACGTGATCACCTACGCCGAGATGCCGCAGGAGAAGAAGTGAGGGCCTCGGCCTGACGACCGGCCCCCGCGCACGGGGCGCGAGATAATCCGCGCCCCGTGAGTCAGAACACCAACGCCCCCGCCCCGGCGGCTCCGAAGACGGACCGCGCCCCGCGTCCGCCGCGCCGCCCGCGCCAGCAGGCCGCTCCTCGGCCTCCCGCTCCCGCCAACCCGATCCCGCCGATCGAGTTCCCCGAATCGCTGCCCGTCTCCGGCCGCCGCGAGGACATCATGCGGGCGCTCGCGGAGCACCAGGTCGTGATCGTCTGCGGCGAAACCGGCTCGGGCAAGACCACGCAGCTGCCCAAGATCGCGCTGGCCATGGGCCGCGGACGCGGCAACGGCGGCGGCCTGATCGGCCACACGCAGCCGCGCCGCATCGCCGCCTCCAGCGTCGCCAAGCGCATCGCCGAGGAGCTCAAATCGCCGCTGGGCGACGTGGTCGGCTACAAGGTCCGCTTCCAGGACCGGCTGCAGCCCGGCGCCTCGGTCAAGCTGATGACCGACGGCATCCTGCTGGCCGAGACCCAGACCGATCCGCTGCTCCAGGCCTACGACACACTGATCATCGACGAGGCCCACGAACGCAGCCTCAACATCGACTTCCTGCTCGGCTACCTGCGCGAGATCCTGCCGCGCCGGCCCGACCTGAAGGTGGTCGTCACCTCCGCGACGATCGACGCGGACCGCTTCGCGCAGCACTTCGCGTCCGCAAAGGGGCCGGCGCCGGTGCTCATGGTGTCGGGGCGCCTGTTCCCGGTCGAACAGCTCTACAGACCCTTCGAGGAATCGCGCGAGTACGACGTCAACGATGCCATCTGCGATGCCGTCGACGAACTCTGGCGCCAGGGCCGCGGCGACGTGCTGGTCTTCCTGCCCGGCGAGCGCGAGATCCGCGAGGCCGCCGAGGCGCTGCGCAAGCACCACCCGCCCGGCGTCGAGGTGCTGCCCCTGTTCGCGCGTCTGTCGGAGCAGGAGCAGAACCGCGTCTTCCAGCCGCACGGCCAGCCGCGCATCGTGCTGGCCACCAACGTCGCCGAGACCTCGCTGACGGTGCCCGGCATCCGCTACGTGGTCGACCCCGGCCTGGCGCGCGTCAAGCGCTACAGCTACCGCAACAAGGTCGAGCAGCTGCAGATCGAGAACATCAGCCAGGCGGCGGCCAACCAGCGCGCCGGCCGTTGCGGCCGGGTCAGCAACGGCACCTGCATCCGGCTCTACGACGAGAAGGACTACCTCTCCCGTCCGCGCTTCACCGATCCCGAGATCCTGCGCAGCTCGCTCGCCGGGGTGATCCTGCGGATGAAGTCGCTGCACCTCGGCCAGGTCGAGGACTTCCCCTTCATCGAGCCGCCGCCGCGCAAGGCCATCGCCGACGGCTACCAGCTGCTCAACGAACTGGGCGCCGTCGACGAGCGCAACGAGCTCACGCCGATGGGCCTCGAACTGTCCAAGCTGCCGCTGGACCCGCGCGTGGGCCGCATGATCCTGGAGGCGCGCAAGCGCGACGCGCTCAGCGAGGTCCTGATCATCGCCAGCGCGCTGTCCGGCCAGGACGTGCGCGACCGTCCCGCCGAGCAACAGCAGCAGGCCGACGAAAAGCACAAGAAGTTCGACGACGAGAAGTCGGAGTTCATGGGCTATCTGAAGCTGTGGAAGTGGCTCGGCGACGCGCGGGGCGGGGAAGGGGAGCACAAGCTGTCGGTCCGCAAGCAGGAGCAGCTGCTGCGCGACAACTTCGTCAGCCCGCGCCGCGTGCGCGAGTGGCGCGACATCTACTCGCAGCTGCACACCGTCGTGGCCGAGCACGGCTGGCGCCTGAACGGCGCGCCGGCGACCTACGAGCAGGTCCATCTGTCGATGCTTGCGGGCCTGCTGGGCAACATCGGCGTCAAGGCCGATGACGACGACTGGTACCTGGGCGCGCGCGGCATCAAGTTCTGGCGCCATCCCGGCGCGCACCTGAGCAAGAAGCCGGGCCGCTGGATCGTCGCGGCGGAGCTGGTGGACACGACGCGGCTGTTCGGCCGCGGCATCGCCGCGATCGAGCCGCAA
>Ga0102593_1001375_pt1 | contig 24165 bp, 21 predicted proteins | sample AraplaCol_mMS_r2_2_FD_76862 | JGI IMG/M metagenome (GOLD analysis project Ga0102593, IMG submission 76862) | Arabidopsis root microbial communities from North Carolina, USA - plate scrape MF_Col_mMS_r2 (SPADES assembly) (version 2) | ecosystem: Host-associated > Plants > Roots > Endosphere...
TACCGTCTACGGCCCCTGGGGCCGGCCCGATATGGCGCTCTTCAAGTTCGTCAAGAACATGATCGAGAACAAGCCGATCGAGATATACGGCAACGGCAATATGAGCCGTGATTTTACCTATATCGACGATCTGGTCGAGGCCGTGGTCAGGCTGTCCGGTATCATTCCCTCGGAAACCAACCGCGTCGCCGATGCGGGAATTGAAACCCTTTCGCATCAGGCCCCCTTCCGCATCGTCAATATCGGCGGCGGCCAGCCGGTCAGCCTCATGGACTTCGTCGAAAACGTGGAGAACGCGATGGGGCATGAAGCAAAACGTGTCATGCTTCCCATGCAGAAGGGCGACGTGCCGCGCACCTTTGCAAGCCCAGACCTCCTCCACGCCCTGACGGGCTATCGACCGGAAACCTCTTTAGAAACGGGCACCAAGGCTTTCGTCGAGTGGTATCTGGAAGCCAGGCGAGAACTTGGCACGATCGACACCTAAGCCGCTGACGGCCCTCACGGTGCCCCGATGCGCTTGAGGCAGTAGGAAAAATGCGCGTCAGGCTCGAGCGTCAGAAACTCGAAGCACCAGCCATGCTCGACGCAGAACTTGTTGACCGCCTCCACGACCCCGTAGACCACCGGTTTGACAGTGTTCCCCGTGCAGAAATCGTGCCCGGCAATCCGGCCGTCCTGCTTCACTTTGCGATCTGCGAGCAGAAGCTCCTCCCATGTCAGCGCAAAGGAATGATCGGTATCGATATAGATCCAATCGAAGGTCTCGTCATCGAATTGTGACAACATGTCGAGCGACGTGCCCTGTCGAATCACAACACGGCCTTCGGTGATTTCCGACCCGAATTTGCCATTGATGATCTCGAGGCCTTCTGAGTATCGATCCATGTTCCAGGGATCGATGAGGTGGAGCTGCCTCGGCTGGTTCCGTGCCAGTATCTCCTCGCTGAAGGCACCCTCCGCCACACCTAACTCGGCAACGACCCCACCTTTCGGCAGATTGTCGAGAAGCTTGCCACGATCGGGCAGCAATCTCGCATGCTCCGTGTGGACGTATTCTAAGAAGGTCCGGGGGGTGCTTTGCCGAAGGGCCGCTCGCTGCTCTCGCGTCGTCATTTTCGCTCCGAATTTTTTCAACCGCACCTCTACAGAGAATGCCAGCGGTGGGGAAGAGCGGCGCCCACAAGCAAATTGCACAGAAACTCAAAAAGAGGCTTGCGGTTCTTTCTCAATATCGTTAGAGACGCTGCACCGAACGATGACACAGAGCATCGAGGGCGATTAGCTCAGTTGGTAGAGCGCCTCGTTTACACCGAGGATGTCGGGAGTTCGAGTCTCTCATCGCCCACCATTTCGATTTTCACGTTTTTCAAAAACTAAGGGATGCTGGCGGGAATATGACGTCGCGGCACATATTTACGCCATCTCGTGTCGCGTCATCTTCGCTCGTTTGCTGACAGACGGGCGCGCAGAACTCGACTCCAACATGTTGAGCGAGCAATCCGGCCACAGGTCATCACATGCACAAGAATTCGGCCTTCGCCAGCAGCGACGATGGCGGCAGAATATGGGCGACCATCACCACGCTCTTTGCAGACGGCAAAGATGAACACGCCGATCCACCCGCCTAATCGCCTGGTTGGCCGATGCACTCATACAGTGCACTGCGCAGCAATATTTGAAGACGGGACAGAGCGATGCTCGCGTCCGCGCTCCAGCTATATCGAAGATCTCATACTCGATGCGGTCATTGATGCTGAAGTTGAAAAGGGGCATTATGCGAGACATTGAAGATCGAATGCAAAGAGTTCGCTCCAATTCACTGCTGACAAATTCATTTCGAAAACCCGTGTCCAGGGTTACGATTTAGATGCCGCCGGCAACTAACTCACATGATGTGGCAAGAGGTCCTGCGCAGGCGGCATGCTAAGCTTTCTTTGATGTATGTCAGTCAAAGCACCTGCAGAAGTTAAAGTTCCAGGCTTGTCGCATGGCAGAAATATATTCAAAGTGCGCAGATTTCTCACCCTGCCCGCCGATCAGGCGCTTCGGGCTTTTCGGTCGATGACTGACTTCTAGAGATCAGATTTCCGGGAATCCTACACGCGCCAGCGAGATTGCTCTTGTTCTGGTTTCCGGGCAACGCCTCGCTTATCCACGAGGCAGGCAACTATTAGTCACACGCCGATAGTGATTAGCAGCCGAATGACAAAGTCACCGGAGACCGTGTCAACGTACTGCTTATAGCCCAAGCGCAATGCCTTCGAATAGTTAGGCATCGCGCGCCCAGAACTGACGAATTGGCGGTGGGGGAGGCCTAAGGCCTCAATCATCTGGCCTCTAGCGGACACGCTGTTCATGTCCGGCAGAATTTACCTCTCGATTTCCGTCGAGAATTGAACTGGTTTCGAGTAGCGTTAGCGATCGAATTCCATGCCCTGAAAGGCCGATGCCCTAAAATTTCGACTACCAACCCGGTGACCGACACTATAGAGAACTCCTCTACAGCAGGCACGCGAGTGTCAGATAATCGTTGCGTAGCCCCAGGATACCTCACTAAGGCGAATTAATGAGAACGACACCGTTCGCAACCATTGTGATCCCGACTTTCAACCAGGCTTCATATCTTCCTCAGGCACTCGACAGCCTGCTCGCGCAGACGGATCCTGATTGGGAGGCTATCATCGTGAATGATGGTTCAACGGATGATACGCAAAGAATTGCCGACGAGTATGCCGCGCGGGACTCCCGTTTTCGATGCATCCACAAAAGCAACGGAGGGGTTGCATCTGCACTGAACACCGGGCTGAAAAATGCACGAGGTGATTGGATCCACTGGCTCAGTTCAGACGACTTCTTCGAACCTCAGAAGCTCGCAGTTAACCGCCAATGGATCGAGCAGAATCCGGATTCGAGTTTCTTTTTTTCCTACTTTACCCTTTTGCGCGATGCGACAGGCGAACGCGAACGCCGGGAGCTTTGGGGCCCGATCCCGGCAGTCGCCCATCAATTGCTGACTTTGTTTTACCGAAATTACATCAATGGAATATCGATATGTGTTCGAAGCGAGGCCTGGAGAGCAATCGGCTTTTTTGATGAGACGCTGCGCTACGCCCAGGACTATGACCTTTGGCTGAGGCTCCTGCAGAAGCACCGTGCCGTGTTCATTCCCGAGTGGACGGTGGTGAGCCGAAACCATGCCGCGCAGGGATCGGAAACATTTCCCGATGCTTGCTATTATGATACCGCAAAGGCAGCCCTGCGCTTTATCAACGAACATTCATTTCCACAGTTGGTGCCTTTTGCAGATCTGGCACATCACGAGACGGCAAAAAAAGCGATCGATTGCGCCCTCGCAGTGGCGACCGATCCGTCATCGTTCCTTTATTGCTTGGGACCGCAAACGGCCTTTTTGTCGAGGCTTTTAGAGTGGGTCTTTTCCGATGACTGCATCCATCCCGACTTACAGGAGACTGTGAGAAATCGCATCAATGCGATGTCCTTCGTTGAATCAGATGACGATTGGGCGTGGATGTGGCGCCAACTAGCCATCGCAACAAATGAGCAATCGAAATTATTTCGTCATAATCCGCTGACGCACTTAGGTGTGGCGATGCGCGAATGGAGGTCGAAGCAGATCTCCGGTCATGCCAAACAAAACACTTTGCGTGATTATCTCTCACGTTTTGATGGCACAGACCCCGAGCGTTCGTTGCCATCTTCTTCATCCAACTCTCGCGTAGTGTTTCTGGTGAACGCAGAAACCGACGATGCAGCCGTTTGGCGAGACGTAGCAAGTCGCCTCGGCAAGCGCGGTTTCCGTCCCCTGATTTTGCTCCAAAACGGCGCGGGTGAGTTGCCGACACTCGAAACATCAGATTGGTTTAACGTTGTTCGGATCACCGCGTTCGATTCACATTCTCTTCCTTGGTTGGGAGACGTGGAAATGCTCGTTACGGAACGACACGGACTGCATGCTACGTGGTTAGGCTCCTTTTCAAGTCTGATTTTGGAAACCGGCCTTTGCGCAGATGATATTGAAGGCCGTATTCTTTCCGCTTTCGAGACACGTTGTGCCCGCCGCCCGATCATTTTTCTGGAGCGCGTTACCTGGGGCGGTGGCGCCGAACGTGTCGTTTACGACATCATACGGCATCTAGATCGGAAACGTTTCCAGCCCGCGATCTGGACGATGTTCCCTGACCACACCAAGCCGCCTGCGCTACCAGATGATGTCGCGATACTGGATATTCAGGCATCTGCGGTTAGTGACCATGCTCCACCTGGAGAAACGGTCACACCCCTTCCTCTTCTAAACCGGATCTATCACCGAATCCTCCCCCTGAGACTTCGCGGGAGATTGCAAATTGGACGAGCCATCTCTTCGCTTAGGACAAGAATAAGAGCCTTAGGCCGAGCCGCTCTGTCTCGAACTACAGGCCCGGCCATTGGTGTCGCGACACACAATAGCAGCACCTTACTCGCAGAGTTGGATTTCGTAGCAAGCATCGCTCATCACAATCCCTCTGCTATTGGGCTTGCCAGAGCCATAGCTGGCGAAGGCAAAGGCACGCTGGTGGTCTCCGTTATGGAAGAGGCCGCTGTAGCTACCTGGCTGGCGCAGGCTGAATCTCCTTTTCCCTATATTGCGTCGCTTCATACTGTGGAAAGTGCCTGTTTGCCCGATATTTACCCGGGTGCAGGCAGGTTGAAAGCGGAAAAGTGGCTTTTCTCTACGGCATGCAACGGGGCCAGCGCCGTCACTATGCCAACGGATGGCTGCAGAACGGACCTTGCAATTAACTTATCTGTTCCCTACTCGAAAATAAGAAAAATCCCCAATCCTGTGGACTGCAGCCATGTCCGACGGCTTTCATTTCAACAAGATCCTGCAGTGGAACGATGGAAGGCATCAAGCCCCGTCTTTCGCTTGGTGCATGTCGGTCGCCTCGATCCGCAAAAAAATCATAACCTGTTGCTTTCAGTCTGCAGAGTATTGAAAGGCCGAGGACGACGCTTTTCGCTCGCCATTGTTGGTGGTGGCCACGCGCGACAAGATATCGAGAACACAGTTCAGGAATATGGACTGGAGAACGAGGTCATTCTGGTGGGTGAGAAAAGCAATCCCTTCCCTTGGATGGCTGCCGCAGATGCTCTGTTGCTCACGTCCAGATTCGAGGCCTTTGCATTGGTCCTCCTTGAAGCAATGGTTTGCGAAACACCTGTTGTTTCCGTGGATTGTCCGGTTGGTCCGTCGGAGGTATTGAATAACGGAGAATTTGGTCTATTGGTTCCCCTAAACGACCCCATCGCGATGGCAGATGCGGTCGAGCGTCTGATGGATGACCCCCAACTGGTGCTTCGGTTAAAGAAGACCGGCCACGAACGGGCAATATCATTTGACGTGAAGAACATCGTCCCGCTATGGGAGACGCTCATAGATGAAACTCCGGCAATCCTAGAAACTGCAAATTGATGACAAACAGAATTGCGAATAAGGTCCTTTCCAAAGTCCGGGGTTTCGGAAGGAGGATTGGGCTTGCTGCATCAAAGACGGATACAATGCCGCTGTCGGCAATTTCCACCGAACGACTCGGAGAAGAACTAGCTCGGCGTATCGAGAGCCTCCCGGGCCATCCATCGCATGACATCTTTTATCGACATGGGTTCCATCTGCTACGTAAGCATTTTTATCTGCCGATACCGGACGACACCGACGACCTGGATGGTTTCTGGGGCAGCACATCCGCGATGCCCGGCATCGATATGAACGACAGCCTGGCGCTGGATGTCATGGAGCAAATTTGCCCGTGTTATCTGCCAGAATTTCGTTCGAAATTTCCTATCGATGGTCCGCTGACTCCTCCGGGCTTCTATTTGATCAACGGCGGCTATATGGCAGTCGACGCGCACGTATTTTATTGCCTTCTTCGTCACTTTAAGCCGAAGCGCATAGTGGAGATCGGCAACGGAAACTCGACACTCCTCGCAATTGCCGCGGCCGACGCGAACCTGGAGGAAACCGGGACGCGCACGAAAGTCGTATCCATTGATCCCTATCCATGGCCGCTGTTTAAGGATGGCTATAGAGGTCTGGACGACCTGATCGTCAAGCGCGTTCAGGATGTGCCCGTATCTTATTTTGAGCAGCTCGAAAGCGGCGATATCCTATTTATCGACTCCAGCCACGTGATCCGCAGCGGCAACGACGTGCATTACGAGTTTCTCGAAATTCTACCGCGTCTGAAACCTGGCGTGCTCGTGCATGTTCACGATATCAGCCTTCCAAAGCCTTATCCAAAGGTTTATTTCGACAATCACCTCTACTGGAACGAACAATATCTTCTCCAGGCCTTCCTCGCGTTCAACGATCGGTTCGAAATTCTCTGGCCCGGCAATTACATGATGCTGAAATATCCGGACAGGATGCTATCGACGTTTCCGGAATTCATCCGCATGCGCCAGGACTATCCTCAAAGCGAACCGACAGCTTTCTGGATGCGCGTAAAGGCGGCGGATGCACGCTGAGGGATTAGATTTGGATAGCTGTCCAATTTGCCGACTGGGTTTCCTCGGGGAAACCGGCTTTTCAGTTTCCATCCCGGATGTTCTGCATCGTTGGGAAGCGGCCACACACAAGCCTCTCTCCGAAAAGGTCTGGGAAGACTATAAGCGTGTTGGAAACGAACCGGTAAAACTGTTCGAGTGCTCGGAATGCGGCTTTGGTCGCTTCCATCCCATTCTTCCTGGTACCGAGAGCTTCTACGAGGCGATCTCGGCCGTTGATTACTACAATGCCGACAAATGGGAATTTACCCGCGCATCACACGACATCGCCGCGTCAGGTTCTAAGCGCGTTCTTGATGTCGGATGCGGTTCGGGTATATTTCTGGACTTTCTACGAAAGAAAATTCCGGGAGCAGATCTGTTCGGTTTCGATCTTAACGCTGAGTTGCTGCGCGGGCTAAATGCAAGAGGCTTTGGTACGCTGCCAAATGACCCGGCCAAGTTCCATGAGGCGATGGCAGGCAAGCCGCTTTTCGACGTGATTTCAATGCTTCAGGTTTTAGAACATGTCGCCGATCCGGTCGAATTCCTGCAAACCTTTCTGCCGCTGCTGCGACCTGGCGGTCTGCTGATCATCACGACTCCAAATTTCGACGGTCCGATCAGGAAATTCGGCGATGCATTGACCGAGGTCCCTCCCCATCACACCACACGGTGGACCGAGAAGAGCTTCCGGAGTCTGCTGCCGCTGAACGGGTTGACACTGCAGAACGTCAGTTTTGAGCCGCTCCCCGATTATTTGTGGGATTCCTATCTGCCTGAGGTATGGGACGAACCGATATGGCCGACGCGGATTTTCGACCCACTTGCCCGGCGTCGCGGACTGGTCACGGTTGGTGAGCGTTCGGGAATGGCTGCCCAGGCGATGCGAAGCGCGGGAATTCGTTGGCTGGAAGGCGTTCCCGGCCACACGATTTACGTCGCCGCTCATCATATGAGGGCCAAGAATGATTGAACGGTTGAAAGAATGGGTCGCCAATGCGCTCAAGCTGCCGATCTTACACCGCGATGTGATGGCCGTTTCACGCCGGGTCGACCTGCTGACGAAACAGGCTGATATGGTGAGCGCTCAACTCATCCAATGGGAAACACAGGCCGCGGCATGGCAGGCGGTACTCGTCAATGAACATCTCAAGATTCGCTCGGTTCTCGACGAGATGGATCTGGTGCTGCGTGGTATCGCTGCCTCACCGGCACATAGGAGGCCGGCAGCAGACGGGATAGGCGACGGTAACATCGAAGCAATCTCCACTCTCTCTGAGGAGGTTAGGAAACTCCGTGCCGATCTTATTGAGCGTACGCGGCAGACGAGCGACGAGCAGTCTCAATGAACCGCGACTTCGATCAGGATGCCTATCCGGGACGTCCCCGGATACTTTTCATCGGATTCCCGGAGAGTTCTCACACGCATTCCTGGATAGACCTGTTGACGGACGGCGCGTTCAATGTCCGGCTGTTCGGCCTGCCATCTGCAGAGCCTCCGGCGGAATGGCCGGTCAAGACCTATCTGACAAAGGGCGACAATGGGCGAGTGGACAGTGCAACAAGGAGGTCGGTCTACCCGCCTCCTGACTCGTCGGCCATCGGCCTGGCGACGGCTGCACGATCAGCCTTGGATCGCGGTATGGTCAATGGCATCCCATTTATGCGCAGGATTGTCGAGTCAGGCATCGGTTTGACCGAGCGCTTGGCAAAAACTGATCATGCCACGACGATCGAAGGCGCTCTTGCTGCGACCATCCGAGAATGGAAGCCTGACATCATCCACACGCTTGGCTTTGATTCCGCAAGCTATTTCTACCTTCGTACTCGGAAGGAATTCAAACTCGAGACCATAGGTCGGTGGGTGGCCCAGGCCCGCGGCGGACCAGATCTGGCGTTGCAGCGATATTCCCCCGCCTACCGACCCCTCATCGAGGAGGTGCTGGCCACCTGCGACCATTTCATAGCCGACAACGATCCGAACTATTCCTATGCACTGAGCGCCGGTCTGACCGAGGAAAAAGTCAGCAACCCCGGCATGGGGGTTGTCTCCGGTGCCGGTGGGATGGACGTCGAGGCAATGCGAAGAATGTGGTCACTGCTCCCATCCAAGCGGGAGAGGGTCATCGTATGGCCTAAAGCCTACGAGCTTTACACTTCCAAAGCGATGCCGGTCTTCGAGGCGATCTTGAATGTCTGGGATCGAATTCAACCTTGTCGCATCGAAATGCTCTGGATGGTGCAGTCAGACGTTCAGATCTGGTATGAGAAGCTGTTTCCTCCGCACATAAAGGTCCATTGCCCGTCATTCGGACGCCTTTCAAGGGAGGAAACCTTGCAACGGGTCGCTTCTGCGCGCGTCATGATCGCCCCCTCGCTCAGCGACGGGATCCCGAACACGATGATGGAGGCAATGGCGCTCGGCGCAGCGCCCCTCGTTTCGCCTCTGGACACGATTGTGCCTGTCGTCAAGCACGAAGAGAACGTCTTCTTCGCCCGCAACCTCTATCCAAATGAACTCGGAGAGGCCTTGGTACGGTTGATGTCGGACGACGATCTCGTCGACCGGATGGCTGAAAACAATCTTGTTCGTATCCAGGAACTGGCCGATCGCCACGCTGTTAAGAAGCGCGCTTTGGTCTATTACGACGAGATCGCGCGTCAAGCACGTCGCATCTCGCAACGATCGGAAATATGATAGATGGCGAAGACTTCAGCCACCGGCTTTCTCTTTTGCAGCGTGTTTAGGCACCGCCGCCTGCTGCTCGAAATGGCCAAGCGCGATATCTCCGATCGATATGCGGGTCAAGTTCTCGGAAGCATCTGGGCGTTTATCCACCCGGTTACCACGGTCGCTGTGTTTATTTTCATCTTTGGCGTGGTCTTTCGCGCAAAGGCGGACGGTTCATTTGATATCCCTGGCGACCATACGCTCTACATGGTGTCCGGTCTTGTACCCTGGCTGGTTACAGCCGACGTTCTCGGTCGCAGTTCCGGAATCATCTCGGGTCAAGCATCGCTGGTGAAACAGGTCGTCTTCCCGATAGAGGTGTTACCGGTCAAGGTGGTTCTCGCCACCTTACCCACCTTCTTGATTGGCTTTGCAGGGCTGCTCATTTATGGCTTCGCCGTCGGACGGGCAAGTCCCGCCCTGTTGCTCTATCCGCTAGGCGCGCTGCCGCTCTATCTATTTCTCCTCGGCATCGCCTTCGCCCTGTCCGCCGTTGGCGTGTTCCTGCGCGATGTCAGGGAGGTCATTCAGATGTACGCGTTGATCGGAATCTACATCGCGCCGATCTTTTATTTCATGGACTGGGTTCCGCCGCTTATACGGCCATTGATATATCTGAATCCGGTAACCGTTTTTATGGAGAATTTCCACGACGCTGCCTACTACGGCGGGATTCGCGATCCTTTGACGTGGGTCGCTGCTCTACTGCTCGGAGGCGCAGCAACCTGGTTCGGCGCCATGGTCTTCTCCCGACTGAAACCGCATTTCGGGAGCTACTTGTGAGCGAGAACTCAAACATTGCCATCCGCGTCAGTGGGGTGGGAAAAATGTATCGCATGTACTCCCGCCCCTCCGACTTGCTCTGGGAGCTCTTGAGCCGCAAGACGCGCCATCGCGAGCACTGGGCTCTCAGAGATATCAGTTTCGAAGTCGGCAAAGGAGAAGTAGTAGGTGTCATTGGCCGCAACGGCGCCGGCAAGACCACGCTGCTGCGCATCATCGCCGGCACGCTCGATCAGACGAAGGGGACAGTCGACGTCAAGGGTCGCGTGTCCGCCATTATGGTTCTGGGCACAGGATTCAACATGGATCTGTCCGGCCGCGAAAACATCCTACTTGGCGGTCTCGTCCTCGGCATGACGCATGATGAAATCGCCGCCAAGACCGAAGACATCATCAGTTTCAGTGGACTTCGGGAGTTCATTGATTCCCCCTGTAGAGAGTATTCCAGCGGCATGGTCGCACGCTTGGCCTTCAGCATTGCAGTGAGCGTCGACCCCGATATTCTGATCGTCGACGAAGCGCTATCAACTGGCGACATGATCTTCAACGCCAAAAGCTATGCGCGGATGCGCGAGATCGCAAAAAGCGGCGCAACCGTACTTTTTGTCACCCATAGTCTGCAGCAAATCTACGATCTTTGTGACAAGGCGATCCTTCTGGAACGAGGCGGTCTGGCCGCGGTTGGAGAACCGCGCACGGTTGGCTATCTTTATGAACAAAAGGTTCATGAAGAGGTAGCGGCTCTCAATGAAAGCGACCCGCCACAATTACGGATTGGAACGTTTGAGCAGGACCTTTCAAGAAAGGCAGAAATTGCGGCGGTTTGGATTACCGATGCAACCGGCGGATCGGTCAGGTATCTCGAGGAAGGTGCCTCATATCGGCTTGTGATCAGGGTTCGCGCTAATCGGACGCTTGAATCGGCCTCAGTCGGTTTTGATATCCGGACACAGACAGGCGTCCAGATCTACGGTACGTCCAGCGCGTTTTGCGCAAATCCGACAGATCTTTCTTTAGAAGCCGGCAGCGTCTACGACTGTGTCTTTGATATAAATCCGAACCTGAATAACGGTTCTTATTTTATATCCGCGGCTGTTGCCGAATTTGTAAGTGGCTTTGAAACCAAGGAACATTACTCGCTCATTCATTTCATCGGCGATGCTTTAACGATAGAAGCAAAAACGCAGGCGAGCTATCCAGGGTTGGTAAATTTTCAGAGTCGGCTTATTGAAACCATAGCAAGTCGGTCCAATGAGGAATAAGACCATATCAGCTCAACTCCTAGCATATGCTTCCAGCTTGACGTAAAGGATCGGAATTGAACCCCAAACACATTCATCTTCTGGCGTGCCCCGCATGCCAAGCCGAACTCAGTTTGACAGATGCAGTGTTCGAAGAAGCCAGGATCAAATCCGGTAAACTGTCGGATAAAAACGGTCATGCTTTCCCTATCGTCGATTTCATTCCACGCTTCGTTTCCATCGAAAACTACGCGTCAAACTTCAGCTCCCAGTGGGAAGCATGGCCGGAACTTCTGTCATCATATGATGGATACAAGGAGCGGTTCACGAAAGAGACGAAGTGGTCAGAGAATCTGACCGGACAAGTCATACTTGAAGCAGGATGTGGCGCCGGGACATTCACGCCTTTTGCTACAGCAACCGGTGCGACCGTCGTGTCATTTGACTTGTCGGGCGGCGTAGATGCGAACTATCGGCGCATCGGACATCTTGAAAATGTTCTGATTGTCCAGGCCGATATTTTCGCCATTCCCGTGAAGAAGAACAGCTGCGACAAGATTTTTTGCTTCGGTGTACTACAGCATACGCCGGACCCTTCCAAGGCTTTCGACTCTCTGGTCAATTGCCTGAGGCCTGAAGGCGATCTGGCCGTAGACATCTATACGATGCCGCCCAAGGGTCATCCCTACGAGATCCTATGGAAAAACAAGTACCGCGCGCGTAAGCTGGTCGGTGGCCTCTCTGAGAAAGCCACGCTGTCGCTGGTGCGCGGCTATGTAACGGTAATGTGGCCACTCGTTTCCTGGCTCGCCTCTATGTCCAATCCCCGTTCGATTTCGCTGAATCGCTTTTTCCTTTTCGACGACTATAAATCACGGCTGCCCGGGATGGATCCTAGCCGGTACAGATCTTTCGCGATGTTGGATATCTATGATTTCCTGGCACCGAAATACGATATTCCAGCCACCATTGCCGAACTTAAGGGATGGTTTGCGAAATGGAAGCTCGACGCCGTTGACGTACATCCAGGCTACAATGGCCTCGAAGGACGCGGCAAGAAAAAGCTCGGGACGATAGAACAGCAGAGAGCGCTCGATGGGAATTAATGCGGAACTCGTCAAGCTGGCTGCACAGCTGCGGCGCTCTAATATTCTTCAGGGAGACTCTGTTATCGAGCTCGGCGCACAAGATGTCTGCGTTGTTGACGAAGTAACTAGAAAGACGCTGTCCGATTTCGCCTTCGACAATCTGCCCGGCTCCGCCATTGATGATGCCCGGCAACTGTATGCTTGTTTGGGCTTCCCCCATTATCACTGTATCGATGCGAGCGGAGAAAGAGGCGCTCTTGTTTTTGATCTGAACGAAGATCTCCGCTCCCGATATTCCTACAATAAGAAATTCGATCTTGTAACCAACCTGGGAACTGCTGAACATTGCTTCGATCAACGCGCAGTCTTCAAGAATATCCATGATCTTTGCAAGCCTGGAGGGATCGTCATTCATGCTCTTCCTGCTCAGGGGAACGTGAATCACGCGTTCTACAACTATCATCCTCGCTTTTTCGCCGACCTAGGTGCGGCCAACGCCTACGAATTGGTCGATCTGTCGTTTACGGTTGACTACAAACCTACACTTTTTAAATTCTCAAAAGATCAGTTTCAGCAATGGGATTCTCACGACATATTGCTGTATGCGACATTTCGCAAAACTAGGGATTCCGAATTTTCGCTGCCATTTGACGGCATGTTCGCCTCGCAGAACCAACTTGACGGCTATCTCAACCTCGGTATCGATCCGCTTTCGACTGAATTTTCCCCTTATTTAAAGGGCGGAAACTGGGATAACACAAAGGGAATCATCCAGGATCTTCCGGTCGTGCGGAAAGGCCATGTGCCGGCATTTTTTCGGCGCCTATTTTCAAGATCGAGATAGCTGATGTGCGGAATTGCCGGCATATATGGGAAGCCTGACCCAAGCGCCGTTCGCGCGATGATCGAGGCGATGCGTCATCGCGGACCCGACGATCGCGGCTTGTACGCGGATGATACGGCCGTCCTATCTCAAGCTCGCCTTGCCATTATCGATACGAGCACGGGAGGCCATCAGCCGATGGCATCGGGCAACGGGCTTGTTCAGATCGTTTATAATGGCGAGATCTACAATTTCCAGAGCAAGCGGCAATTGCTCGAGTCCAAGGGCTACACGTTCAACACGGCTTCGGATACGGAAGTCGTCCTGAAGCTCTATGAGGAATATGGCGAAGAGTTCTTCAGCCATCTTCGCGGCATCTTCGCTCTCGCCATCTACGACAAGCGCGGCGGACCAGGTCGCGAGAAGCTTTTGCTCGGACGCGATCAGTTCGGTATCAAGCCGCTGCTATATTCCAAGGTCGGCGAAGGAATCGTTTTTGCATCGGAACTGAAAGGATTGCTCGCCAGCGGTAAGATCTCCCGGCGGATCGATCCGCAGGCTTTGCAGCAATTGCTCAGCCTCGGCTCCATCTATCAACCTAAGACTCTCGTCGAGGGCGTTTTCGCCCTCCCCTCGGCTCATTATCTCCGCGTCGACCAAAATGGCTTCTACCTGAAGCGTTATTGGTCCTATGGACTTGACCGCATCAGTGGCCTTCGACAACTTCCCTATCAGGAACAGGTGGCTGCCTTCGCGGATGCGCTGAAAGAGTCGGTAAAGCTTCAGATGATCGCCGACGTGCCCGTCGGCGCTTTTCTCTCCGGAGGGGTTGACTCGTCATTGATTGTCGCGCTGATGGCGCGGGAGGCCGGTGGACATATCAAGACCTATTCGGTCGGCTTCGAAGAAGGCGCCGGTGCGATCGACGAAAGTCACGAGGCCGCGGACATCGCCCGCCTTCTGGAGACCGACCACACACGGGTCGTCGTCACCGCAGACGACATGCTGGCCAATTTCAGCCGCTTCGTCGGCGGACTGGATCAGCCCTCCGTCGACGGGCTGAACAGCTATTTCGTGTCCCAAGCTGCCGCCACGGGCGTCACGGTGTCGTTGTCAGGCACTGGCGGGGACGAGTTGTTTCTCGGCTATCCATGGTTCGCCGGCGTTAAGAACAACCTTGGCAACGGCGGTGATATACAGCGTTCGCGCGTTGAGCGGCTATTATCGCGTTTCTCAATAGCAAACGGACGAAATTCCGGTTCTGCAACTGACGTTGTCGATCCCTATGTTTTTCGAGAAGCTTTCGGTCGACAGTATCATTGCTTTGGCCCGTCTGTCGGGCACAGCTTGTTGTCGCGACAGCTTCAAAGGCATGTTAAGCAAAGAAGCTTTGCCGAAGATCTGGAAGCGTGTGACGAGCTGAGCGAAGCCGGATTGCTCGATCGCAGCAGCGTCATGTGCTTGAACGGCTACACACGCAACCAGTTGCTTCGCGATATTGATGCCTGCTCGATGACGCATTCCCTTGAAGTCAGGGTCCCGTTTCTCGATACAGCCATTGCAGATTTTGCCTTTTCGCTGCCAGTTGAAAGCAAGATCAGCATCACGGACCGCACATTGGATCCAAGCGCCAGCTATTCGGAATCAGGCGTCAAGAAAATCGTCTGCGACGTCGCACGGCGATACCTGCCGAACGATTTCTTCGATGCGCGCGCAAAGCGGGGCTTTGCCCTTCCCTATGCGGACTGGATGCGAGGCCCTCTCGCCGAAATTCTGGAAGACACGATTTCGGCTACTTCTGTTGAGAAAGCCGGACTGTTCGATCCGACTGCAGTCGCGCGCGTGAACGCGGAGTTTCACGCGGGCCAGCGGCCATGGTCACATCCCTGGCTGCTGATGATCACCGAGCTTTGGCGTCGGCAGGTTCTTGCACCTTAAAATCTTTGCCAAATTTGTGTTAACAAAAGCGCCCTGCGGTCTATTCCGCGAGCAATATGGAAGTCCACATGGCCATTCTCAAGCATCTATTCGGCTCCAAGCGCAAATTGGAAGTACATCTAACGGCGCAGGCCGCACAGATTGGCAAGCTCGAAGCACGCGTCGAACATCTTGAGGAACGGCTCCTCAGCTATTACAAAAACCGTTGGGACGCCGTCGACAAGCTTGCCGACTATCTGGTCGGAACGCAGATCGAGGGGGACTATCTCGAATTCGGCGTTTTTATGGGAAAGACTTTCTCATACGCACACAGGTTGATGGCGCCCCTGTTTCCGCAGATGCAGTTCATCGCGCTGGATTCATTCGAGGGTCTACCGGCACCAAAGGGCTTGGATGCACAGAACGACTACACAAGCGGATTCTACGAAGGCCAATTCGCCTGCGACATCAACCAGTTTCAACGCAACCTGACGGCCTCGGGCGTCGACATGACACGGGTCCAAATGATCAAGGGTTGGTTTGATCAGTCGCTGAAACCGGATCATCCGGAATCCTCGAAGCTCAAAAAAGCAGCTGCCGCGTGGATCGATTGCGATCTCTATGAATCGACCGTCCCAATCCTGGATTTTCTCACTAGCCGTCTTTCGATCGGGTCAGTATTGCTTTTTGATGATTGGCGCTGCTATCGAAATCTTGCGGATTTCGGTCAGCAGCGGGCCTGTGCGGAATGGCTACAGCGAAACCCGCAATTGAGGCTCAACCCGTTTGTTGACTTCGGTTTTCATGGGCAGGCATTTACGGTAGCGGCCTGCTAGTGTCCGCTCGACAATCTTGGGGGCAATATGTTCGAAGAAGACTTCACTCGCATTCGCGCTATCTCCCAGGAAATGGGCCGTTTCTCATGGACATCATTGAAATATCAGGATGATATTCTGCAGTATCTGATCGAGAACCGCGACCGAGGACATGGTGTCATCGAGGTTGGATGCTATAAGGGCGGCCTTTCTGCTCTGCTCGCTCACGTCTGCAAAGAATTCAAATGGCCTTTCTATACGATCGATGTTGATCGTACAGCGGTCCAATCGACCGATGAGCTGCTTACCGTCCTTGGGCTGCGCGATTGCGCCTCCATACATCACGGGACTCTAGCGTCTTTCGTGAAAGAGACCAGACTAAAACAGGCACCGACCCTGATCATTCTGGACGGGGACCATCGTTATGATGCAGTCGTCGAGGATATTGCCGACACATATCGTCTGAACCACCGGCCGATCTCTGCCGTCTTTCATGACTATAGTCTGCGACATCCGACCTCTGACGAGAAAGTCGATGAGGCTGTTCGAGATAGCTTTGGCGATTGGCCTGTTCGCCACATCGGTGCACAGATGGTTGGTCAGGAAGAATACCCGACCAAAGAAAAACCTGCCGAAGATGGTCACTGGTGGCAGGTCCCCGGATCCGAGGGGGCAATCGTTGAGTTGCCGCCTAGAATCAACAAGATTTCCAGCAAGAAGGCTGTGCAATCCCAAACAAGAGCTTCATTTCTAACGCGACTTATTGGGAGGCTGCATGTCCGCTGATATTTTACAGTCTGCAACAGCTAAACCCGCAGTCAGCATTATCGTCCCGACATACAATCGCTCCGCCTTCATCGGCGAAGCGATAAATAGCGTCTTGCAACAAACTTTCAGCGACTTCGAACTTATCGTGATCGACGACGGTTCGACCGACAGCACCGGCGAGATTGTCGATGCGTTTAAGGACGAGCGACTAGTCTTCATCCAACAGGAAAACGCCGGGAGATCGGCGGCGCGCAATAGAGCTCTCGCAACAGCGCGTGGAAAATACATCGCCTTTTTGGATTCCGATGACACCTACCTTCGAGACAAGCTTGAGCGGCAGGTCAATTTCATGGAAGCGCATCCTGAAATAGGAATGATTTACACATCGGCCAAATGCATCGACGCCGAGGGCAATATACTGAAAAACCATGTCTACGTCGCCTCGGTTTCAGGACAGATCTACCGGCAGGTTGCCTTTTTCCGTCCCGTGACCATAACCCTGCCGACCGTGATGCTACGGCGCGAGGTCCTTGATAACGTCGGAGGCTTCGATGAAAAAATGGAGCGCTTTGAAGACACCGACCTTTGGCGACGGATTTCCAAGCGATACCAGGTCGGCGCGCTTAACTATCCGACCTGTCTCCTGAGAACGCATGACGACAACACTCTGCGAACACAAAACCCCGTGAAGATCACCAACGCGATTGAATACTACGTTGCGAAGATTTTTCGGGAAGATGCGGACATGGATAGCGACTTTCTCAAGGAAGGCGCCTCAAGACTCTACGAATATTATGGTCTTGCTTTCATGACCGTCCCTGCCTGGCGCGGGCAAGGGCTTGCTTTGCTGAAAAAATCGGTGGAATTCAGTCCAAAACGGCTCGGCGCCATTGTGGTGACAGCTGCAATAGCAACATTGCGAACTTTGAAAAACGCGCTGTCAAAACAGCTTCGCGCAAAGACGGCGTAAGGAGCTCTCAGAGATGGGACCTAAGGTCAGCATTGTCATTCCCGTTTACAACGGGGCTGACTTTCTTGAGGAAGCAATTGAGAGTGCACTCGCACAGACGTACGACAATATCGAAATAATCGTTGTCAATGACGGCTCCCGCGACCACGGCGCAACCGAGCGTATCGCACTTAATTATGCTGACAAGATCAGATATTTTGCAAAGCCCAACGGTGGGGTAGCTTCTGCTTTGAATTTTGCCGTAGCGCAGATGTCAGGAGAATATTTTTCTTGGCTAAGCCACGATGACCTCTACGCCAGGGAAAAAATTGAGCGCGACATCGCGGCCATCAGCGCTGTCGACCGCCTCGATCGCGAACGAACGATCGTCTACAGCGACTATGCCGTCTTCACCGACAAGCCCGAAAACAGTGTCGACGTCAAATTGCCGACGACGCCGCCCGAATTATTCCGGTACTGGCTAACGATCGAAAATCGTATTCACGGATGTACACTGCTTGTTCCGAAAGCGGCCTTTAAGGAATGCGGCACGTTTAACGAAACACTTCGGACGACCCAGGACTATGATCTCTGGTTTCGATTTGCCGAACACTTCCGGTTCGTGCACATCGCGCGAACTCTCGTTAAAGCTCGCAGCCATGCGGCCCAGGGCAGCGTTGCTATGGCCGGCCTTGCGTTGCGGGAGATCAACGCCTTGCTCACGCATTTCACAAAGAGCCTGAGCGCAGACGAGTTAAGTGGGGATGGGCGAAAAAGCCCATCCGCTGGATATGCCGAAATCGCTGTTAGCCTTACAAGGCGTGGTTTCTTCGATGCCGCAAAGGTTGCGACCAAATTGGCTTTTGGTGCGCCCGACGGCAAAGCTCATAGCTCCAAACTGGCGATTCTGCTAAAGCTCGTCGGTTCCTTGTCAATTTTTCACGTTAAGCGGATCGCACGCATGTTTTTGTCCAAGCGAGGTCGCCTTATACTAAAGGCGCTTGTTCCCAATAGAAACTTCCGTTCCAGCGAGACTGTAAGTGCCTCTTTGGGACAAGAGCTGAAGCACCGTTTCTCGGAAATCTACGATAAGAATATCTTTGGCGGCCGGCGCTCACGCTCCGGCGAGGGCTCTGATCTTGTTCAGACCGCTGTGATCCGCCGCGAAATCCCACACCTTGTGAGAGAGCTCGGGGTGGAAACCTTTTTGGACGCGCCTTGTGGCGATTGGTACTGGATGAGGCATGCGACGCTTGGAGTAAAAACATACACCGGTGTCGATATCGTTGAAGCATTGATTGAAAAAAACCAATCGCAGTTCGGCAATGAAGCCACCAGCTTTCGATATGCCAACCTAACTTCAGACACGCTGCCCCAGGTTGATATGATATTTTCTCGCGATTGTTTGGTTCATCTTTCATTTGATGACGCCAAGCGCATTCTTGAAAACTTCAAGCGATCGGGCTCGAAATATCTTTTAACCACCACGTTCACGGGTCGCTTGTCAAACAACGACCTCGTTGGAAAAGATAGTTTCTGGCGACCGCTCAACATGCAGCTTCCACCATTCAATTTTCCACCTCCGCTTAAGCTCATCAATGAAGATTGTACGGAGCAACGCGGGCAGTATGCCGATAAATGCCTCGGGCTCTGGCGCCTTGATGATATTGAAATCAGAGCGTAGACATGAGGCTTCTTCTTTGGAGCCAGTATTTTTGGCCAGAGAACTTCCCGATAAACGACGTAGCAACGGAACTCGTTAAAGCGGGGATTTCGGTCACCGTCCTGACTGGAAAGCCCAATTATCCGGGCGGAAATTTTTTCGAAGGATACAAGGGAAGCGGGATTGGCTACGAACAGATTGCAGGTGCAGCAGTTGTTCGCATTCCGATTTTACCGCGCCGTGAGGGCGCCGCGGTAAGCCTCGCGCTCAACTATATTTCATTCGTCATCTCCGGCTATCTATTCGCTCCAATCGCGCTACGGCGGCAAAAATTCGATGCGATATTTGTCTATGCGCCCTCGCCGCTCATACAGGCGCTGCCGGCACTGTTCTTATCTTTCCTCAAACGAGCTCCGGTGACGCTGTGGGTCCAGGATCTTTGGCCGGATGTCTTGAAAGCAACAGGGCACGTCAAAAGCCCCTTCTTGCTAAGACTTGTGACGTTTGTCGTACGATATATCTACCGTCAAACAGATCTCATTCTTGTTCAGTCAGAAGCGTTTCGCGCTCCGGTTGAACGCCTCACAGGCAATGCTGGCAAGATCCGCTATTTTCCAAACCTTGCAAAAGTGAGCAAGAGCGGAGGTGCTTACAGCTCTGCAGCGCGCGACCTCTCCTTCGCAATGAAAAAAAGTTTCTCGGTGGTTTTTGCCGGCAATGTCGGACGGGCCCAATCCATTGAGACGATTGTTGAAGCCGCCTGCCATCTGCGGAACGCCGGCAACATTAAGATCTTCATCGTGGGCAGCGGAAGCCGCCTCGAGTGGATTGCGGCCGAGATAGAACGGTTGGCCCTGAACAATATTGTACTCGCTGGACGCTTTCCTGCATCAGACATGCCGCCAATTCTTGCCGCTGCGTCTGCATTGCTTGTAACACTTGGTGAAGATCACACTATCTCTCTAACAATACCAAGTAAAATCCAAAGCTTCTTGGCGGCAGGCAGGCCAATCGTTGCGTGCTTGAACGGCGAAGGAGCGAGAGTCCTTACGGAAGCCCAAGCTGGTCTTATTTGTCCCAGCGGAAACTCTTTCGAACTCGCCAAGGCTATTTCAAAGCTGGAAGCGATGTCGCAGGACGAAAGGGAGCAGTTCGGTATCAATGGAAAGCGCTACTTTATGGATCGCTTTGAATTGACGCGCCGCGTCGGAGAACTTATCGACCATCTGGCTCGAACGAAGAGGGCTGACAAAAAATGAAGGTGCTTGTTTTGGGCGTTTCCGGGATGCTTGGTAATGCGATGTTTCGCAAGCTGAGCGAAAGCCAGTCCCTGGAGGTCTACGGGACGGCCAGGTCAGCTTCGGCGAAGCGCTTTTTTCCCGACGAACTGACTGAGCGGATCGTCTGCGGTATCGATATCGAAAACCAGGACGCCCTTGTCCGTGTTCTTGGGGAAACTAAGCCCCAAGCGGTCATCAATTGCGTAGGGCTCGTCAAACAGCTCGGCGACGCGAACGATCCGTTGATCGCCCTGCCTGTCAACGCAATATTGCCGCATCGCCTGGCGAGGTTGTGCGGTCTCGCTAACGCACGCCTCATTCATGTCAGTACGGATTGCGTATTTTCGGGAGCGCGTGGAAACTACCGCGAGACCGACGTGCCCGATGCCAAAGACCTTTACGGAAGATCAAAGCTGTTGGGCGAAGTCGATTATCCGCATGCGGTGACCTTGCGTACATCAATCATCGGCCATGAGCTCAGCAGCGCTCACAGCCTTGTTGGTTGGTTTCTTGCTCAGAACGATCGCGTCAAGGGTTTTGCGCGAGCGATTTTTTCTGGTTTGCCCACAGTTGAACTTGCCGAACTGGTTCGGGACGTCGTTCTTCCGAGAGACGATCTACACGGGGTCTATCACGTTGCTTCCGCTCCGATTTCGAAGCTCGAGCTGTTGAGACTGGTTGCAAAGACCTATGGCAAACAGATTGAGATTGAAGAAGATCAAGACTTTGTCATTGATAGATCGTTGAATGCGGAGCGATTCCAGGATGCGACCGGCTATACGGCGCCACCCTGGCCGACGCTGGTCAAGAAAATGTTTGAATTTCAGTAAGGAGAGTTGCATGTTCGCCGATAGTGTTTTGATGATCACGGGAGGCACCGGCTCCTTTGGCAATGCTGTCCTGAATCGGTTTCTTCACACTGATGTGCGTGAAATCCGCATTTTCAGTCGTGACGAGAAAAAGCAGGAGGACATGCGGATTGAGAAGAACAGTCCGAAACTGAAATTTTACATCGGCGACGTGCGCAATTACGAAAGCGTCCATGAAGCCATGCATGGTGTAGATTATGTATTTCATGCAGCAGCCCTTAAGCAGGTTCCGTCGTGCGAATTCTACCCGATGGAAGCCGTGCGCACGAACGTACTGGGTGCCGAAAATGTGATGAACGCGGCAGTCGCCCGTGGAGTGAAGCGTGTCGTTGTGTTGAGCACCGACAAGGCGGTCTATCCTGTCAACGCCATGGGCATTTCCAAAGCAATGATGGAAAAGTTGATGGTCGCCAAATCGCGTATGCGTCGAGAAGACGAAACCGTCCTCTGCGCAACTCGCTACGGCAACGTTATGGCCTCACGCGGATCAGTCATTCCTCTGTTCGTCAACCAGATCAAAGAGAACAAGCCACTGACGGTCACCGACCCGAGCATGACGCGCTTCCTGATGTCGTTGGAGGATTCCGTCGATCTCGTACTCTATGCATTCGAGCATGGACGACAGGGAGATATTTTCGTGCAGAAGGCGCCTGCTTCAAAAATGGGTGACCTGGCGCAAGCGATCAAAGAAGTGTTTCAAAGTGATGTCTCGGTCAAAATCATCGGCACGCGACATGGGGAGAAACTCTACGAATCCTTGTTGTCTCGTGAAGAAATGGCACGTGCACAGGATATGGCTCGATATTATCGGATTCCAGCTGACGATAGAGATTTGAACTACAACAAGTATTTTGTTGAAGGGGAAACGAAGGTCTCTGCGCTAGAGGACTACACGTCGCACAATACAGAACGGCTCGATGTCGTGCAGGTTAAAGCCCTGCTTATGAAGCTTGATTTCATCCGGGATGAGCTCAATGCGTAAGGTCATGACGATTGTCGGCACGCGGCCAGAACTGATAAAAATGTCGCGCGTTATTGCTGAACTTGATCAGCATACAGAGCACGTTCTAGTGCATACCGGCCAAAATTACGACTACGAGCTCAACCAGATTTTCTTCGACGATCTCGGGATCCGCAAACCCGATCATTTTCTGGAGGCAGTCGGAGATAACGCCGCCCAAACAATCGCGCGTGTTATCGAGAAGGCCGACACAGTCATGGAGCGGGAGCGTCCAGAAGCTGTCCTATTATACGGTGACACAAACTCCTGTTTGGCAATAATTGCGGCAAAGCGCAGGAAAATTCCGGTATTCCACATGGAAGCAGGTAACCGGTGTTTTGATCAGCGCGTGCCCGAGGAACTTAACCGCAAGGTTCTGGATCATCTGAGCGATATCAATCTCGTTCTGACAGAACACGCTCGACGTTACCTCATTGCGGAAGGCATTCGTCCCGAGTCGATCATAAAGACGGGCTCGCACATGCGAGAAGTGTTGGATTTCTACAAGTCAAAAATCGATACGTCAGAAATCCTCAAGCGTCTCGAACTTCAGAGTAGCCGATTTTTTATCGTCAGTGCTCACCGCGAGGAAAACGTCGATAGTCCGGAAAATCTGCAGAATTTGCTGCAAACGCTAAACGCATTGGCAGAGAGCTATGACCTTCCGGTTGTTGTTTCCACACATCCCCGGACTCAGAAGCGTATCAACGCGCTAACTGGTGTACCTCTCGATTCCCGCATTCATTTCCTTAAGCCATTTGGCTTCACCGACTACATCAAGCTACAGATGGAGGCGTTGTGCGTTATCTCCGATAGCGGCACAATTACGGAAGAGGCTTCGCTTCTAAACCTGCCGGCTATAACTATCCGGAACGCACACGAGCGCCCGGAAGGAATGGATGTTGGAACGCTCATCATGACTGGATTAACCAAGGATCGCGTTTTGGACGCTGTGCGTGTGATTACCGCTGAGCATTCGAGAACCTCTCGCTCGGTGGAAGCCGTTGACGATTACGAAGCGCATGCCGTATCTAAGCAAGTTTTGCGTGTGGTGCTCAGCTATATAGATTACGTGAATCGAACTGTATGGTCAAAGTCGTCGTAAATGTGCTTGAAGCTACTCGGCTATCGGCGGAGCTTATGCCAGATCATCCCCGCCAAAAATCACTTACGAGATACATCGTCCATTTATCGCCATGATGAGCTTTTGAAGCATTCCTCACGCAAACACCATCATCTGCTGCGGCACCACTGCCAGCATGCCCGCACGGCGGGCAGCGACATATCTAAGAAGCTGTTCCACCACTGTCGGCATGACGGGTTTTTGCACGACACCGAGCGCGCCGTGCACACCATCTACAACGGCCTCGGGATTGGCGGTCATGAAGACGACGGAGATCCCGTGGTCTTCCGCCAGCTGCCGGCCGATCTCAGGGCCGGTTGCGCCATCCGAGAGGTTGACGTCGACAAAGGCGATATCGGCGAGCGGTGCGAGCCTGAGAGCTCCTTCGCGATCCGATGCGAGGCCCGCGACATGCACGCCCATGTCCTCGATCGTCGTTTCGAGATCGAGGGCTATCAGCAGTTCGTCTTCGACAATCAGCACTCGCTGTTCCATGAGATGTTCCCGTTGCCAGCTACGCTTGACATTCGTGGCCATGACAGATCCCCTTTACGCTTTACCGAGGA
>Ga0102593_1001390_pt1 | contig 23953 bp, 21 predicted proteins | sample AraplaCol_mMS_r2_2_FD_76862 | JGI IMG/M metagenome (GOLD analysis project Ga0102593, IMG submission 76862) | Arabidopsis root microbial communities from North Carolina, USA - plate scrape MF_Col_mMS_r2 (SPADES assembly) (version 2) | ecosystem: Host-associated > Plants > Roots > Endosphere...
CCGCATCGACCCGGCCGAATGGCAGGGCGCTCGCCACGTCACCGACTTCCGCAAGGTCCAGCCGCTGTCGCTGGAGCCGGGCACGCTGCCGACCGAAGCGTGGATCCTCGCCACGCCCGAAGGCCTGGCGGTCGCCTTCCGCAACACGCAGCCGCTCGACACGCGCACCCGCCAACGCGTCCGGCGCGATTTCGAGGAACAGGTCGATCGCGTCAACCTCATGGTTGATTACGACGGCGACGCGCGCACCGGTTACAACTTCACCGTGTCGTCCACCGATGGCATCGCCGATGCGGTGATCACCAACGAAAGCCAGTTCAACGACGACTGGGACGGCAACTGGCGCCACGCCGTCAGCGAGGACGACACCTCGTGGTCGGTCGAGATGCTGATTCCCTGGTACATCGCGCCGATGCGCGCCGGCAAGGACGGCATGCGCACGGTGAAGATCTACCTCGACCGCGTGATCGGTTCGACCGGCGAACGCTCCGCGTGGCCGGGCGCGAGCTATACGCGTCCGCGTTTCCTGTCGGACTTCGCGCCGGTGGAAATGCCGCAGTACGACCAGTCGCTGCTGGCGATCACGCCCTATGCGTCTGGCCTGTACGACAACATCAGCGGCGACAGCGACTTCGACGCCGGCGCCGACATCTTCTGGAAGCCGAACGGGCAGTTCCAGTTGTCGGCGACGATCAACCCGGATTTCGGCCAGGTCGAAAGCGACGACCTCGTCGTCAACTTCGACGCCACCGAAACCTTCATCAGCGACAAGCGCCCGTTCTTCACCGAGAACCAGGGCATCTTCGAATTCACCACGCCGTCGGACTACAGCCAGCTGCTGTACACGCGTCGCGTCGGGGGACCGGCCGACGACGGCAATGGCGCGGGTGACATCACCGCGGCGGTGAAGCTCAACGGCAGCATCGGCGCGACCAAGTACGGCGTGTTCGCCGCGGACGAAGCCGATGAAGTCGGCCGCACGTTCGGCGCGGTGCGCGTGGTGCGCGACCTTGCCAAGCAGAACCTCGGCGCGATGCTGACCTACGTCGACCGCCCGTTCGAGGACCGCACCGCCACCGTGATGGGCGTGGACCACAACTGGCGTCCCACCGCGCGCGTGAGCGTGGAAACGCGATTGATCGGCAGCCAGATCGACGAACTGGGTCGCACCACCGACGACAACGGCGCGACCATGTGGGTGAACTACGAGATGGATCACGGCTGGCGCCAGCAGTGGCTGGCGATGCATTTCGGCAACGATCTGGAAATCAACGATTTCGGTTACCTGCAGCGCAACAGCACCAACTATCTGAACTGGCAGGTGATGCGCCGCTTCACCGATCTTCCGAAGGAATCGCGTTACGCGTCCAAGGACTGGCGCGCGCGCATCAGCGGCACCGACAACGACCACGGCGACCGCCTGCAGCGGCAGCTGCGCATCAGCCGCGAAGGCAACCTGCGCAACGGCAGTTACGAGTACGCGCAGATCAACATCAACGGCGCCGGCATCGACGACCTGATCACTCGCGGCAACGGCCTGGTCGACAAGCCGGCGAACTTCAACGCGTTCTACGAATACGAGCGTCCGCGCAAGGGCGACTGGGCGTGGGATACGGAAGCCGAAGTGTTCTCCGGCGGCCTCGCCGGCAACGACAAGATCGGCTACAACCTGCGCGTACAGCCGACGTACTTCATCAGCGACGCCTTCAGCGTGTACCTGGGCGGCTTCTACGAGCGCATCCCGAGCTGGCTGGTGTGGCAGCAGGACAACCTCATCGGCGAGTTCGAGGAGCGCATGTTGCAGATCGACGCCGGCCTGGACTGGACGATCACCAACAAGCAGGAGCTGCGCGTGAAGATGCAGGCGATCGGCCTGGATGCGGGCATCCAGCAGGCGTATCGCGTGATTCCGGGCGGCGCATCGATCGCGTCGGACGATGTGGTCAACGACTTCAGCGTGCGCAACCTGGGATTCCAGGTGCGTTATCGCTACGAGATCGCACCGCTGTCGTACCTGTACGTGGTCTATGGACGCGGCGGCTATCAGCAGGATCCGTTCACCGACCGTCCGGGCGACCTGCTGCGCGACAGCCTGGATCTACGCGATGACGAGCAGTTGCTGGTGAAGTTGAGTTACCGGTTCGAGCTGTGAGGCCTGCTGGCATCATTCCAGCGAACGCTGGAACCCACGCCGACTTTCCTCGAAACGGTTGATGTAGCCCGGGTAAGCGAAGCGCACCCGGGAGCCGTCACGCTCAGTGCGCTTCGCTTACCCGGGCTACGGACGGCGTTGAGTGTTACGGGCCTGGATCCCGGCTTTCGTCGGGATGACGGTGAGGTTTCCAGAGCGGGTGATGATCAAGCCACCCGCGATGCGATCCAGTCCCTTGGCGTCATGATCTCGAACCAGCCTTCCCGCTTCGTCCTGCGCCCGAGCTTCAGCAACGCATCGTCGCGACTGAGCAACCACCGCGCGCCGCACATCGCCGCGAGTTCGAGGAACTTCTGGTCGTCCGGATCCGCGCAGCGGGGCAGTACGACCTCGAGCGCGCGCGCGTCGACGATGCGCATCGTCGCGTCGTATTCCGCCAGCGCCGCCGAACGCGCCGGGGCATCCAGTCGCAACACCGGGTAGGCCAGCACACGCTCCCATTCGCTGCGGCACGCGTCGCCGGTCGTCCCGATCACGGCGCCCGTAACGAGCGCCTCGCGCAATGCAGCCACCGCGGGATCGCGGAACACGAACAGGTCCAGGCACACGTTGGTATCGAGCACGATGCGCGGTGTGGCGGCATCGCGGTGGACATCGCTCACTTCAGCGAGCCCACTCGACGAACAGGCGTCACGGCGTCACTTCGCGAAGATCAGCGGTGCCGATGCGCCACGCGCGCTGGTCGGCCGTCGCGCCATCGACCACCGCACGACGCAGCGTGTAGGCGCCGACGAAGCGCTGCTGGCGACCGTCGGCGTGCGTTGCGGTCAGCGCCACCGGCACTTCGACGTAGCGCGAGCCGGCAGCGGCATCGACACGACTTGGGGCCATGATCTCGACCGATACGCCGGTGGTGTCCGCGAATCCCGCGCTGAACTGTTCCAGCGTCTGGTTGCTGGAACGCCCGCCGTCCGACCACAGCGCGAACGCCTGCGCGAAGTCGCGGCGGTTGATCGCGGCGTAGTAATCGCGGATGACGGCGACGGCGTCCTGCGGCGTGGGCTCGGCGGGCGCGGTCGCCGGATCGATGGTTGGCGCGTTCGGATCCACCGGTGTCGCCGTGTCGGCGAGCGTGGCGTCGGCCGGAAGCACCGGGTTGCCTTCGGCATCCAGCACCACGGTGTCTTCGGGCTTCGGCGGACCGATCTGTCCCGGGCCCGGCTCGTCGGGCATGCCGGTCACGCTGCCGCGTGAGCCTTCGGGCGCGGGCAGGGTTTCGGTGTCGCCACCGGCGGCGCCGTGTGCGCGCGATTTGTCGCCGCCGCACGCGGACAGCGCGACCACGCAGGCCAGAAGCGCAATGGAGCGGTAGTGCGGCATCGTCATCAGTCCAGTCGAACGACCACGTTGCCATTCTCGATGGCGGTGGTGCCGATGCGGCGTGAACCCAGGCGATCGAGCAGGCTGTTGTCGAGGCGATAGACCGGCTCTTCACGCGCGTACTCGGCCATCCACGAGTTGAGCAACGCACGCGCACTGCTGTTCATCGCGCCGCCGAGCGCGGGCACGTCGACCTGTTCGATGCGCGGTTCCTGCAGGTGCAGCCCGCGCGTGGAAGGATCGAAACGCAGCGCGCTGGTCAGCGCGAAGTGGCCGGACGACTTGCTGCTGTCGCTGCCCAGCGCGCCCAGGCCCAGGTCGAAATCGAGACGAAGGCGGCTGCCGTCCTGCGGAATCGTCAGGCGCGGATTCATCAGCGTCAGCGAGACGAGTCCGCCGAGCTTGTCGTAATGCTTCGGGAAGTTGCGATCCAGCGAATGCTGCAACTGCATGGGCGTGAATCGCAGGTCGTCGCCCAGCAGCGCACCCACCGTCGAACAGGCGGACAGCAGGGTCAGGACGAATGCGGCGAAGAGGGCGGCGAACGTGATTCGAAGAGTGCGGCGCGGGTCCATCTCAAGCTCCACGGGGATGCCCGGACGATACCCGCGCCGCATGAACAACACCACACGCTGTTCGCCGGTGGCGTGCGCCGATGCTAGCGTCCGCTCGTCCACGCCGGGTGAGGATCCCGCCGGCGGGCGTTCCGCCAGATCAACCGCGCTGCTGCATCGCCAGCCGAAGACCCAGGCCGATGAAGAGCGTGCCGGTCGCGCGCTGCGTCCAGCGTCCGGTGCCGCCGGCGAAGCGTTTGCCGAAGCGTCCGGCGGCGAAGCTCAGGAACAGGTCGTTGCAGAAACCGATCGCCGCCAGCAGCGCGCCCAGCAGCAGGAACTGCAGCCAGACCCAGCCGCGTTCGGGATGCACGAACTGCGGCAGGAAGGCGAGGAAGAACAGCGCGACCTTCGGGTTGAGCACGCCGGTCACCACCGAACGCAGGTACACACTGCGTCCCGAGGCGCGCGGCCTGGGCGTTTCGGTATCGGCCGGGGCCGCTTCGCTTCCGCCATTGCGCCAGGCCTTGATGCCGAGCCACACGAGGTAGGCCGCACCCAGGTACTTCACGAACTCGAACGCCATCGCCGAAGTCGCCAGCAACGCCGAGAGGCCGAGGCCGGCCGCGAGGGCATGCAGAAGCGTCGCGGTTTCCAGTCCCAGCCCCGCCTGGATGCCGCGCTTCGTACCACCGGCGAAACTCTGCGCGAGGATCCACGCCGTGCCCGGTCCGGGCAGCAGCACCAGCACGAGAGCCGCGGCGAGGTAGGCGAGCAGGGTGGCGGTATCGAACAGGTGCATGGCGGAGCGTGGGGCGACGGGGTGCACAGGTTACGCGGCGGGCGTCGCAGGCGGGAATGCGTTGGTGGAACTGTGTGTCGGTGGCGCGAGGCTTCGCGCGCTGCTACGGGGAGGACTTCGCCCCGCGCGCCTCCACCGGGACCGGCGGTTGCCCGCGACGCGCACCGGCATAGCGCGCGTAGTCGCGGTAGAGCATCTGCACCGTCGGCGTGCCATCCAGGTCGTGCGCGGGTTTGCCGGTCGCGCGCGGCTTGAGCACCGCGAACCAGCGATGCGCGCCGATGATGTCCTGGTCCGTCAGTGGCCGTCCCTTCGTATCCGTGGCGATCACCGAGAGCGTCACCGCGTGGTTCACGTTGCCGCCGATCCCGAACAACCGGTTGCGCTTGGGATCGGTCTTCACCACCAGGTCGCAGTGCAGCGCATTGGACGGACTGTTGCCGGCGCGGACGTCGGCGATGGACGCGAACGAACTCGCGCCGCGCGACGTGCACAGCAGGTCGCCCGCTTCCGGCACCGCTTCGGTCAGGTCGTAGGCGACGAAGACGTGGATCGGATCCTGCCCGTCGCGCGCGCGCACCGCGGCGCGCACGTAGTCGATGTGGCCGCCGCTGCGGCGGAACTGTTCGGTCGACAGTCCGGCCTCGCACGCCAGCCACGAAATGAACGCCGCCGACCACGGCATCGCCCAGCCGGCTTCGTGCCAGCCGTAGTTGACGATGCTCTGCACGCGCATCGCCTCCTCGCTGCCGGTCGCGGCCCAGTAGCCGGCGATGGTGCCGTTCACCGCATCGTCGTCTTCCATCAGGCCAAGCCGCGGCGCCTGGCGCAGCACGCGGTCGCCGATGGACGCGTTCTTCTGCGGCGAGATGATCTCCACCACGCCCGACGGCTGTGGCACGCGGGGCACGATCGCCGCCGGTTCCACCGCCATGTCGAGGATGGGCAGGCCGAAGTAGGCCCACTCGGCGGTGGCCAGGTCGATCATGCGCGAACGGTAGTCGCCACCGGGGATGGTTCTGGACGGACACGAGCTCGTCGCGATGCGATACCCCGCGGCGCGTGCCGGGGCATAACCGCCGTCGGGCGTGCGGCGATACAGGGGCTCGAAGCGGTTCTCGCCCACGCGCACCATCATCGGCGGCGCTTCCTCGGCGCGCGAATACATCACGCGGAACGCGGGATCGGGAAAGCCCGAGGGACGCGGGAAGGCGGGGATCGAGCGGCTGGCGCTGGGGGCGGTCTGAGCCCACAGCGGAAGGCTCGCGAACACCGACAGGCCCAGGCCCATGGCGACCACCACAACGGTCGGCAGCACGTTTCTCGACGGTCGCATCAGGCGTTCCCCGGAGGCGGAGCGCACAGAGTGGCGACAGGCGCGTGAAGCCGGCATCGCGTCGCCCGCGTGCCGGCCTTCGCGGGCCGACTCAGTCCTCTTCGTGCTTCGGCTTGTACGCCTCGACCAGCTTCTGCTGCACGTTCGACGGCACCGGCTCGTAGTGGCTGAAATCCAGCGAATAACGCCCACGGCCGGCGGTCACGGACTTCAGTTCCGCCGCATAGCCTTCCAGCTCCGAGAGCGGGACCTGCGCCTTCACCACGATCTCGCTGCCGCGCACGCTGTCGGTACCGCTGATGCGCGCGCGTTTGCTCGCCAGGCCGCCGCTGACATCGCCCATGTGCTGCTCGGGCGCGTTGACCTCCAGTTCGACGATGGGTTCGAGCACCTGCGGACGCGCCTTGCCGATCGCATCGAGGAAGGCCTTCTTGCCCGCGGCGACGAACGCGACTTCCTTGCTGTCCACCGGATGGTGCTTGCCGTCGTACACGATCACGCGCACGTCCTGGATCGGATAACCCGCCAGCGCGCCGCTGCTCAACACCTGCCGCACGCCTTTCTCGACGGCGGGCATGAACTGGCCGGGAATCGTGCCGCCCTTGACCTCATCGACGAACTCGAACCCGCCGCCGCGCGGCAACGGCTCGATGCGCAGAAACACTTCGCCGAACTGGCCCGCGCCGCCGGTCTGCTTCTTGTGGCGATGGTGGCCTTCGGCCATGCCACTGACGGTTTCGCGATACGCGATGCGCGGCGGACGCGAGGTCACTTCCACGCCGTAGCGTTCCTTCAGGCGTTCCAGGTTGATGCGCAGGTGCAGGTCGGACAAACCGCGGATCACCGTCTCGTTGGTTTCGGCTTCGTGTTCGACGACGAAGCAGGGATCTTCTTCCGCCAGCTTGTGCAGGGCGGTGGAGAGTTTCTGTTCCTGGCCCTTGCTGGCCGCCTCCACGGCGAGGCCGAACATCGGACGCGGGAAATCCAGCGGCGCCAGTCGGATCTGGTCCTCGTCGTGGCTGTCGTGGAGCACCGCATCGAAATGCAGTTCCTCGACCTTGGCCACCGCGGCGATGTCGCCGGGAATCGCCTGGTCGATCTCGACGTGGTCCTTGCCGCGCAGCTTGAACAGATGGCCGACCTTGAACGGCTTCTTGCCGTCGTCGACGAACAACTGCGTGTCCTTCTTCACCGTGCCCTGGTGCACGCGGAAGATGCCGAGTTTCCCGACGAAGGGATCGTTGACGATCTTGAACACATCGGCGACGACATGCGCTTTCGGATCGGGTACGGCATGGATGCGCGCGCGCTCCGGGCCTTTCTCGAACGGCGGCGCGTTGGCTTCGGCGGGATTGGGGAACCAGCGCTCGGCCGCATCGAGCAGTTCGCTGACGCCCACGCCCGTGCGCGCGGAGCAGAACAGCACCGGCACCAGGTGGCCTTCGCGCAGGCACTGCTCGAACGCGTCGTGCAGTTCGTCGCCCGACAGGCCTTCCTCGCCGACGTCGAGGTAATGCTCCATCACGGTTTCGTTGATCTCGACGATCTGGTCGATGATCTTCTGGTGCCAGTCGGCGACGGGACCGAAGTCGCTGTCGCCCTGCGGATTGAGCAGGCAATCGACCACGCGCTTGCCGCCGTCGGCGGGCAGGTTGAGCGGCAGGCATTCGGGGCCGAAGGTGTCGCGCAGGTCGGCCAGCACGCCCTCGAGCGCGGCGCCTTCGTGGTCGATCTTGTTGACGACGATCGCCCGGCACAGATTGCGGCCGCGTGCGTACTCCATCATCCGGCGCGTGCCGTATTCCACGCCGGCCGCGGCATCGACGACGACCGCCAGGGTTTCCACCGCACCCAGCGCCGACAGCGCGGGGCCGCGGAAATCCGGATAGCCGGGGGTGTCGATGAGGTTGAGGTGGACCGGCGCGTTCGGCGCGGCCGAATGGTCAATCGACGCCACCGCGATGTCGATGGAGTGGCCACGCTGCTTCTCGATCGGATCGAAATCGGACAGCGTGTTGCCGCGTTCGATCGTGCCTGCCGTCTGGAGTGCGCCGCCGGCCTGCAGCAGGGCTTCGAAGAGCGTGGTTTTGCCGGCGCCGGGGTGGCCTGCCAGGGCCACGTTGCGGATGGATTGTGTGCTGTAGGACATGAGCGGACTTCTCCCGTGAGGGTGGGAAGGCCGTCATGGCTGTCCGGCGCTGCGCCTGCGCGTGGGCGCTCGGCGGGCGGTCATGGCGGGTGCCGGCGGGGAGCCGGGAGCGAAAGCCTCGCGCAAGGGGGGAGGGTGGTCAAGCAGGCAGTGGGCGAACCGGGCAACGGCGACGGATTTCACGCCGCCCCCCGCGGGGCCCCTCGCGCATGTGCGCCTAACGTCTCCCACGCTAGGCTGCACGTTCTTTGACCCCCACGAAGGAGTAACGACATGGCGTTCAAGCGTTTTGCCGAAGCGGTCTGGCACGGCGACCTGCAGGGCGGAAAGGGCACCCTGAGCACCCCGCAGAGCGGTCTTTTCTCGGATCAGAACTATTCTTTCAAGACGCGATTCGGCGACGAAAAGGGCACCAATCCCGAGGAATTGCTGGCCACCGCGCATGCCGGCTGCTTCTCGATGGCGCTGTCGGCGGTGATGACCAAGGCCGGCGTGGCGCCCGAAACCATCCAGACCCGCGCCGAGGTGACGATGGAGCCGGGCATGGACCCGGGCCCGACGATCACCGGGGTGAACCTCATCGTCACGGTGAAGGCGCCGGGCGTGGACGAGGCGGCGTTCAAGCAGTACGCCGAGGCGGCCAAGGCCGGCTGCGTGATTTCGCGCACCCTGTCGGTGCCGGTGACCATGCAGGCCACGTTGCAGGCCTGATGGAGACACAGCGGATCCGCCATGCCCTGCTGGTGCATGGCGCGGGCGGCGGCGGCTGGGAATGGAACGTGTGGCGGCGCGTGTTCGCCGCCCACGGCCTGGCGGTCGATGCGCCGGACCTCGAACCCGTCGGCGAGGGGCTGCCGGCCACCGGTTTCGACGATTACGCCGCGCAGGTGCGTGCAGCGCTGGACGCCATGCCGCGCCCGCGCGCGGTGATCGGCGCGAGCCTGGGTGGCCTGCTCGCCATGGCCTGCGCCGACGCGGCCGACGCGCTGGTGCTGGTGAATCCGGTGCCCCCGGCGCCGTGGGCCGAATGGCTTCCTTCACGCCAGTGGCCCGATGTCGTGCCCTGGGGGCGCGACGCCCGCCTTGTTTCAACCCGCCGCGCGCTGCCGGATTCGGATGACGCGACGGCGCTGTTCGCCTTCCGCCAATGGCGCGACGAATCCGGCGCCGTGCTGCGCCAGGCGCATGCGGGCCTGCTGCTGGACGCGCCGGACTGCCCGACGCTGTGCATCGCCTCGGCGCAGGACGAGGACATCCCGCCGGGCATCACCGCCGAACTCGCCCAGGCCTGGAACGCGGACCTGTTGCGCGTCGCTTCGAACGGGCACGTCGGGCCGCTGCTCGGGCGCGATGCGGCGGCGGTCGCGACGCAGGCGGCGGCGTGGCTGTCGGCGCGGTGAACATGCCGACAGCCGGGGCCACGTGAAGGCCGGGATTCAGCACCCGTTGCCCGCCCGCGCCGGACGATGCCACCACGCCACTTCGGCGCCGGAGCCTCCCACATGAACCGCCTGATCGTCGCTTCCCTCGCGCTGGCCGCCGCCGCGAGCGGCACGGTGCACGCCCAGTCCCACCCGCGTTACGGTTCGACCAGCAGCAGCGATTACGCCCGCGTGGTCCGCGTCGATCCGGTGTTCGACCGCTACGAAACCTCCGCTCCGCAGCAGCGCTGCTACGAGCGCCCGACCTATGTCGGTGGCGATGGCTACCAGAACGGCGGCTATGACGGCGATGGCTATTACGGCAATGGCAACAGCTACCCGTCCGGCGGCACGCAGGCCGGGCGCACCGTGTCGACGATCGTCGGCACCATCGTCGGTGCGGCGGTCGGCAGCCAGGTCGGCGGTGGCAGTGCGCGCTATGCGACCTCGGCGATCGGTTCGGTCGTCGGCGGCATGGCCGGCCGGCAGATCTACGACCAGAGCCAGCGCGAACGCGTGGGCTCGGTGCGCGTGTGCGATCCGGTGTACGAAGGCGACGGCTACTACTCCTCGCGCAACGGCAGCCGCGAAGCCAGCGCGTACGACGTGACTTACGAGTACGCGGGGCGCACGTACACGACGCGCACGAATTACGATCCGGGCGACCGGATTCGTGTTCGGGTGGATGTGACGCCGGAGTGAGACGGTGTCCAGCTTTCGCTGGAATGACGGTGCGGTGCTTGCAGGGTGATCAGCCTGGGTCCCGGCCTTCGCCGGGGTGACGGATCAAGGCAGGTCGTCCGCATTCGCGAACGGCTACGCGCAACGCCTCACACCTCACGCCCAATCAATCGTACCGCGCACCACGTTGCATACCTGACCGCCCGACCACACCTCGCCATCGGCATCCACGCGCAATTGCAGGCGCGCATCGAAGCCGACTTCGCGTCCCTGGCTGACGGTGTATCGGCCGCCGCTGCCCGGCAGCGCATCGTTGTGCTTCAGCCACGCAGCGAGCGTGGCGTTGGCCGCGCCCGAAGCGGCATCTTCGAACCGCGCCGGCGCGCCCACGAACGCGCGCACGACCAGGTCGTAATCGCGCCCCGCATCGGCGCGGGCGAACGCGCACAGGCCCATCGTTTCGGTCGTTTCGGCCAGCTGCGCGATGGCGTCCCAGTCGGGCGTCGCGCCGCGAAGTGCCGATTCGCTGGCCACTTCGGCCAGCCACCAGCGCCGGCCGCCGTCCATCAAGGCCGGCGGAAGCGCGCCCGGTTCCAACGCGGCCAGCGCCGCCGACAGGCGTGCATCGCCCGCTTCGGCCACTTCGACCACCCGCGCGCGCGGCGTGCGCACCGCGATCGTGCGCGTCGGGCCGCTGCCATCCACGGCGAGCGGCAGCGTGCCGGCCACGCCTTCCTGCACGATGTGCCCATCGACCAGCTCGGCCAGTCCCGCATCCAGCACCACATGCGCCGTTCCCACGCTGGGATGCCCGGCGAAAGGCACTTCGCGGCGCGGGCTGAACATGCGCACGCGATACGCGGCGCCGGGCTTCGTGGGCGGAAAAACGAAGGTGGTTTCGGGCAGGCGCGTCCAGCGGGCGATGGCCTGCATGCGGGCGTCGTCCAGGCCCTGCGCGTCCAGCACCACGGCCAGCGGGTTGCCGGCGCCGGGCCGGTCGGCGAACACATCCAGTTGCAGGTAGCGGCGAAGCGTCATTCGGCGGGGGTCCGAGTGGATTATTCGACTAGAATTGCGCAGTTTACGGCGCGTGGAGTTGCCCATGCAGGCTGCTCAAGCAGGCCAGCCCGCACGGGAGGCGCGCCATTCTAGTTTCCATGACGGTCCCGCGCCGGCATGGTTTCGGCGGCAACCACATTCCATTTCCTGATTTCCTCAATTCCAGAACCTCATCAAAGGAACCGTTGCAGTGGCGGAAGCGAATCGCTGGGTAGTACTCAAGTTCGGCGGCACCTCGGTGTCCCGTCGGAACCGTTGGGACACCATCGGACGCCTCGCCGGAAAACGCATGTCCGATGAGGGCGTCCGCGTGCTGGTCGTGGTGTCGGCGCTTTCGGGCGTGACCAACGAATTGCAGGCGATCGCGAACGGGGATGACGTGCACGCGCGCATCGCCGCGCTGGTCGAACGCCATCGCGCGTTCTGCAGCGAGCTGGACCTGGATCCCGATACCGTGCTCGGCCAGCGCCTGGCCGCGTTGCAGGCACTGGGCACCGACGCGCGCGCCGCGCAGCGTCCGCTGGAGTGGCAGGCCGAAGTGCTGGCGCAGGGCGAACTGCTTTCGTCCACGCTCGGGGCGGCATACCTGCGTTCGCAGGGACTGGATTTCGGCTGGTGCGATGCGCGCGACTGGCTCGATGCCGTCTCGCTTCCGAACGCGAGCCCGTGGTCGCAGCGGCTTTCGGTGAATTGCCGTCTGGATGGCGATAACTTCGGCGAACGCTTCAGCACGCAGCCGACGAAGGCGCTCATAACGCAGGGCTTCATCTCGCGTCATGGCGATGGCGGCACGGCGATCCTCGGCCGCGGCGGCTCCGATACGTCGGCGGCGTATTTCGGCGCGTTGCTGAAGGCGCAGCGCGTGGAGATCTGGACCGATGTCCCCGGCATGTTCAGCGCCAATCCGCGCGACGTGCCCGAGGCGCGCCTGCTCACGCGCCTGCATTACGCCGAAGCACAGGAAATCGCGACCACCGGCGCGAAGGTGCTGCATCCGCGTTCGATCGCGCCGTGCCGCGATGCCGGCGTGCCGATGGCGATCCTCGATACTGAACGCCCCGAACTGCCCGGCACGCGCATCGACGCGACCGCCGCGACGGTGCCGGGCGTGAAAGCCATCAGCAGGCGCAACGGCATCGTGCTGGTGTCGATGGAAAGCATCGGCATGTGGCAGCAGGTCGGCTTCCTCGCCGACGTGTTCGAACGCTTCAAGCGCCACGGCCTGTCGATCGACCTGATCGGTTCGTCGGAAACCAACGTCACCGTCTCGCTGGATCCCAGCGAGAACCTGGTCACGACGAACGTGCTGGAAGCGCTCAGTGCGGACCTCGCCGAAATCTGCCGCGTGAAGGTCATCGCGCCGTGCGCGGCGATCACGCTGGTCGGTCGCGGCATGCGTTCGCTGCTGCATCGCCTGAGCGACATCTGGGCGACGTTCGGCCGCCAGCACGTGCACCTGATCTCGCAGTCGTCGAACGACCTCAACCTCACCTTCGTCATCGACGAAACCGATGCCGAAGGCCTGCTGCCGCACCTGCACGCCGAACTGATCCGCTCGCGCGCGATGCCCGTGCGCGATGCGACGGTGTTCGGTCCGAGCTGGCGCGAGATCGCCTTCGGCGCGCCGCAACGTGCGCCGGCGTGGTGGCGCGGTCGTCGCGATGCGCTGCTTTCGCTCGCCGCCAAGGGCACGCCGCGCTACGTCTACGACCTGGCGACGGTGCGCGATCGTGCGCGTTCGCTCAGCGCGACCGGCGCGGTGGATCGCTGCTTCTATGCGATCAAGGCCAATCCGAATCCGGAGATCCTGCGCACGCTGGTCGGCGAAGGATTCGGCCTGGAATGCGTATCGCAGGGCGAGTTCGAACACGTCTTCGCGACGCTGCCGCACATGACGCCCAGCCGCGTGCTGTTCACGCCGAGCTTCGCGCCGCGACGCGAATACGAAGCGGCGTTCGAGCGCGGCATCATCGTCACGCTCGACAACATCGAAGCCCTGCAGCGCTGGCCGGAGGTGTTCCGCAATCGCACGATCTGGCTGCGCATCGACCTGGGCCACGGCGAAGGCCATCACGAGAAGGTCAAGACCGGTGGCGTCGCGGCGAAGTTCGGCCTGCCGATGACGCGCTTCGATGCGTTCGTCGAGGAGTCGCGCAAGCTGGGCGTGCGCATCAGCGGCCTGCACGCGCACCTGGGCAGCGGCATCGAGGATCCGCAGCACTGGCGCGGCGTTTATGCGCACCTGGCGGGACTGGCCGATGGCATCGGCACGATCGAGACCATCGACATCGGCGGCGGTCTTCCGATTCCGTACACGCCCGAAGCGCCGCAGTTCGACCTGCCGCTGTGGCGCGCGGGGCTCGAGGAAATCAAGGCGGCGTATCCGCGCTACGGGCTGGTGATCGAGCCGGGCCGCTACCTCGTCGCCGAAAGCGGCGCGCTGCTGCTGACCGCGACGCAGGTCGTGGAGAAGGATGGCGTGCGACGCGTCGGCTGCGATGGCGGCATGAACGCACTGATGCGTCCGGCGATGTACGAGGCCTACCACGGCATCTTCAACCTGGGCCGGGACGACGCGAACGGCACGGCGGTGTTCGAGGTGGTCGGTCCGATCTGCGAAAGCAGCGACGTGATCGGCCGCGCCCGCACGCTTCCGTCCGACACCGCCGAAGGCGACGTGCTGCTGGTCGCCGACGCCGGCGCCTACGGCATGGCGATGGCCAACACCTACAACCTGCGGGCCCTTCCGGCCGAGGAAGCAATCGAATGAGTGAGTGGAAATTCAACCGCGACGCGATCAGCGCGTTCCGTTTCGTGCGTTGCGGGTTCGACGCGGACACGGGCGTCGCGCAGCTGGTGTACGCCTTCGACGACGGCCCGGAGATGATCGAGACGATCACCGTTCCGGGCGCGCCGTTCGCACTCGACGCGGAGCGCAGTGTCGCCGCCGAACGCGCGCTGCGCCTGCTGCACCTGATCGCGGGCGTGAGTTACTACAAGGCGGCCGTGCCGTCGGAGATCGTCATCGATTCGTACGCGATCGACGCCGATACCGCCGCGCTGCTGGAGCTGATCTACGTCAACGGCCTGGGCGAGTTCGCCTATCGCAATGGTTTGAACCTGCACGGGAAGATCAGATTCCCGGTGTCGCAGCAGACCAGCACGAAGGCGCCGTCGCTGGGCCTGCGCGAGCATGCGCTGGTCGCCATCGGTGGCGGCAAGGATTCGCTGGTCAGCATCGAGGCATTGCGCACGCTGGGCGTCGAACAGACGGTGACGTGGATCGGCGGCTCGCAGCTGATCCGCGCCTGCGCCGAACGCACGGGCCTGCCGACGCTCAACCTCGGTCGCGCCCTCGCGCCGCAGTTGTTCGACTACAACCGCGAAGGCGCGTGGAACGGGCATATCCCGGTCACCGTGCTGAACTCGGCGATCATGGTCTTCGCCGCAGTCTTGCTGGGCGTGGATCAGGTGGTGTTCTCGAACGAGCGCTCGGCCAGCTACGGCAGCGTGATCGAAGGCACCGGCGAGGTGAACCACCAGTGGTCGAAGGGCTGGGCCTGCGAGCGCGCGTTCGGCGAATACGTGCAGCGTGAGATCGCCGCCGACCTGCATTACTACTCGCTGCTGCGTCCGCTCAGCGAGCTTGCGGTCGCGCGCCAGTTCGCGAAGACCGATCGCTACGACGCGCACTTCAGCAGCTGCAACCGCAACTTCCACATTCTGGGCGAGCGCCCGGCGAGCCGCTGGTGCGGCGTGTGCCCGAAGTGCCACTTCGTATTCCTGGCGCTCGCGCCGTTCATGCCGAAGCCGCGCCTGATGGGCATTTTCGGACGCAACCTGCTCGACGATCCGGCGCAGATCCCGGGTTTCGACGCGCTGCTCGAGTACCAGAACCACAAGCCGTTCGAATGCGTCGGCGAAGGCCGCGAATCGCGTGCGGCGATGGCGGCGCTGGCCGAACGTCCGGAGTGGCGCGAGGACGCGCTGGTGGATCGTTTCGCGCATGAGATCCGCCCGCAGCTGGACGCGCAGGAACTGCCCATCGAACCGCTGCTGGTGATCGACGACGAACACCGCATTCCGGCCGCACTGTGGGAACGCCTGCGTGCGCAGTTCGCCGCCTGACATCGCCTCGCTCGACGGTCGCAAGGTCGCGCTCTGGGGCTGGGGCCGCGAAGGGCGCGCCGCGTATCACGCGATCCGCGCGCGCCTCCCTTCGCTGCCGTTGACGTTGTTCTGCTCGGCGGCAGAAGCCGCCGAAGCGGCGTCGCTGCATGATGCGAATCTCGTCGCGGATACCGATGTATCCGCCGGACGTCTTTCGGCATTCGATGTCGTGGTGAAGTCGCCCGGCATCAGTCCGTACAAGCCCGAAGCCGTAGCCGCTGCCGGGCAGGGCACGCGCTTCATCGGCGGAACCGCGCTGTGGTTCGCCGAACACGCGGACGCGGACGGCATCGCCGCGAACACCCTCTGCGTCACCGGCACCAAGGGCAAGAGCACGACGACCGCGCTGCTTGCGCACCTGCTGCGCGCGGGCGGCCATGTCACGGCGCTGGTGGGCAATATCGGCCTGCCGTTGCTGGAAGCGCTGGAGCCGGACATCGCGCCGGAATTCTGGGCGATCGAGCTGTCCAGCTACCAGACCGGCGACGTCGCGCAAAGCGGCGTTCGCCCGCAGGTGGCGATCGCGCTGAACATCTTTCCCGAGCACCTCGACTGGCACGGCTCGCACGAGCGTTACGTCGAGGACAAGCTCAAGCTCATCACGCAGGCGCGCCCGCGCATCGCGGTGCTCAACGCGAACGATCCGCGGCTGGCGAAGCTCGGTGCGACGCTGACCGGCAGCGACGTGCGCTGGTTCGGAAATCGCGAAGGCTGGCACCTGCGCGAAGACGATCTGTATCGTGGCGACGCCTTCGTGATGGACACGCGCGCGCTGCCGCTGCCGGGCCGCCACAATCGCGGCAACCTTTGCGCGGTGCTGACGGCGATCGAAGCCCTTGGTCTGGACGCGGCACCGCTGGCGCCGCACGCGGCCACGTTCCGGCCCTTGCCGAACCGGTTGCAGACCGTGGGCGTGCGCGACGGCATCACCTACGTCAACGATTCGATCAGCACCACGCCGCACGCGAGCCTCGCGGCGCTGGACTGTTTCGCGTCGCGTCGCGTGGCGATCCTGATCGGCGGGCACGATCGCGGCCTGCCGTGGGAAGACTTCGCCGAGGCGATGCGGACGCAGGCGCCGCTGGCGATCGTCACGATGGGGCAGAACGGGCCGCGCATCCACGCGCTGCTGGAACCCGTTGCATCGCAGGGCGGCTTCGCGCTGTCCGCGGCGAGCGACCTGGCCGATGCGATGGCGCAGGCGCGCGAGGCGCTGGGCGGGGAGGGCGTCGTACTGCTGTCGCCCGGTGCGCCGAGCTTCGGCGCGTATCGCGATTACGTGGCGCGCGGGCGCCACTTCGCCGAACTGGCGGGTTTCGATCCCGACACGATCAGCACGATTCCGGGGTTGGGCATCGCCTGAGTTGCGGCGATCTGCGGCGCGAATGCACTCGCGCCGCGTGCGGCGTCAGTGATCGCGGCTGACCGCGTAACGCGCAAGCCCGCGCAGTGCGAGCGTGTAGTCGTTTTCCTCGAGGCCATCGAGCGCGCGCTCGGCGGCCTGCGCGTATTCGTGCGCGCGCTGGCGGCTGTAGTCGAGGCCACCGGTGGCGTGGATCGCGGCCAGCACAGCGGGCATCGCATCGGTGTCGCCGTGTTCGACCGCGTTGCGAAGCACGGCGCGCGTGGCCTCGTCGCTGTGCGCGATGGCGTGGATCAGCGGCAGCGTCGCCTTGCCTTCGGCGAGATCGTCGCCGAGGTTCTTGCCGAGCGTGGCCGCATCGGACGCGTAGTCGAGCACGTCGTCGGCGATCTGGAACGCGTAGCCCAGGTTCATGCCGTAGTCGTGCAGCGCATCGCAGGTGGCTTCGTCCGCGTCGGCCAGCAGCGCGCCAAGGCGCGTGGCGGCGGCGAACAGCACCGCCGTTTTGCGCTCGATCACGCGCAGGTAGGCCGCTTCGTCGGTATCGGGATTGCGCACGTGCAGCAGCTGCAGCACTTCGCCTTCGGCGATGCGGTTGGTGGTGTCGGCGAGGATCTGCATCACCGCCATGCGCTCCAGTTCGACCATCAGCTGGAAGCTGCGCGAATACAGGAAGTCGCCGACCAGCACGCTGGCCGCGTTGCCCCACACGGCATTGGCGGTCTTGCGGCCACGACGCAGGTCGGATTCGTCGACGACGTCGTCGTGCAGCAGCGTCGCGGTGTGGATGAACTCAACGACGGCCGCGAGCTGGTGCGCGTCCTCGCCGATGCCGCGACCGCCCTTGCCACCGAGCGCGCCGTTGGCGAGCAGCAGCAGCATCGGCCGCAGGCGCTTGCCGCCGGCGCCGACGATGTATTCGGCGACCTGGTTGATCAACACCACGTCCGAAGCGAGGCGACGCCGGATCAGCGCGTCCACCGCCGCCATGTCCTGACGGGCCAGGGCCTGGATGGTGGCCAGGTCGGGGACGGCCGGGGTCGTCGTCGGACTGGGTTGCATGGGCGAACCGCGTATTGGGGCCCCTGATTATACGTGTCGCATTCGCGACGAGGATTTTTCGGACAGTTCCGATGTACGCCGCCCGGTGGCGAGCACCAACCTGTGGTTTCGATCCTCGTACCCGCCAGCCACCGGAACGCCCATGAGCACACGACAGAATGCCGCCGCGGATGCCGCGATATCCCCCGTCGCCGTCCCGCAATGGCCGGGCCTGCGCCACGTCGACGTGATCGAGCGCAGCCTGCGCCGGCTCGGCGGCGCGCGGCGCGAGGCGTTGCTGGATGCGGTGGCGCAGACGCTCGATCGGTACCTTGCCGGCACGACGCGGCGTATGGGCGCCGGCTGCGTCGACCTGGACGAGGAGCTGGACGAAGTGCTGCGCCGCCTCGGCCCGACGCGTGCGGCCGCCCCGGTCGACGGAGCGGTCGCCTGATGGCCAGTCGTACCGCCCGACGCAAGGACAAGGACCTCGTGCTGGCGAGGGAGGCGCTGGCGATGCCCGCCGGTGCGCACGAGGATCCGGCCTCGTTCGAGCTGCTGCGGCTGTGGGCGGTGGATCGCCGCCTCGCCATGAGCGTGTGCCCCTGCATCGAAGGCGAGCCGTCGGATTTCGGCACGCTGCTGGCCGACCTGTTCAGCCATGCCTGCGAGGGTTATGCCTTACGCACAGGTCAGACGGAAACCGACGTCCGGGCCAGCATGTTCCTGGCCTTTGCCTGCCGTTTTGGCGACCTGACGCGCATGTGATTGCCGACCCCCGCGTGGCCCCTTCGCGCCCGCGGCGGACGACGGGCGGCTGTTATGATGCTTCCCCTGCCGGTCCGGCCGCTTCGCGCGCCTGGAGCCGGCATCCAGACGAAGCACACATACGAAGAGGGGAAGGCACATCCCATGGCACGCGGCATCAATAAAGTGATCCTGGTCGGCAATCTTGGCGACGATCCCGAAACCAAGTACACCCAGGGCGGCATGGCCGTGACCAAGGCCCGCCTGGCCACGACCAGCGTGCGCAAGGACCGTGACGGCAACACCCAGGAGCGCACCGAATGGCACCGGGTGACCTTCTTCGGCAAACTCGGCGAGATCGCCGGTGAGTACCTGCGCAAGGGCAGCCAGGTCTACGTCGAAGGTTCGATCCGCTACGACAAGTACACCGGCCAGGACGGCGTGGAGCGCTACTCCACCGACATCATCGCCGATGAGATGCAGATGCTCGGCGGCCGCGCGGGCGGCGAGGGCGGTGGCGGTGGCAGCCGCAGCGAGTACCGTGGTGGTGGTGGTGGTGGTGGTGGTGGCGGCGGCGAGCGTTCGTCGCGTCCGCCGCAGCGCCAGGAATCCGCACCGCGCCGCGAAGCGCCTCCGGCCAAGTCGAGCAGCTTCAACGACGATTTCGCGGACGACGATATTCCGTTCTGAGCCGGACGCGACGCATCCTTTCGGCTTTCCCGGAAAATCTGAGGAGTCCGCAGTGGCAACGTGGCTGGTAACCGGCGGCGCCGGCTTCATCGGCGGTAATTTCGTGCTCGACGCCGTACGCCGCGGCGTCCGCGTGGTGAATCTCGACGCACTCACCTACGCCGGCAACCTGGACACGCTGCGGGAAGTCCAGGGCAATCCGCTCCACGTCTTCGTGCAGGGCGACATCGGCGATGCCGCGCTCGTCGAGCGCCTGCTGCGCGAACACCGCCCCGACGCGGTGATCAACTTCGCCGCGGAAAGCCACGTCGACCGGTCCATCGACGGGCCGGCGGCCTTCGTGCAGACGAACGTCGTGGGCACGCTCAATCTGCTGGAACGCTCGCGCGATTACTGGAAGTCGCTCGATGCCGTACAGCGCGACGCGTTCCGTTTCCTGCACGTTTCCACCGACGAGGTGTACGGCACGCTCGGCGAGACCGGCCGTTTCACCGAGCAGACGCCCTACGCGCCCAATTCGCCGTATTCGGCATCCAAGGCCGCGTCGGATCACCTGGTGCGCGCGTTCCATCACACCTACGGCCTGCCGGTCCTCACGACGAACTGCTCGAACAATTACGGGCCGTACCAGTTTCCGGAAAAGCTCATTCCGCTGGTGATCGCCAAGGCGCTCGCCGGCGAGCCGCTTCCCGTCTACGGCGACGGCCGCAACGTGCGCGACTGGCTGTTCGTCGACGACCATTGCGCCGCGATCCGGCGCGTGCTCGAAGCCGGACGGCTGGGCGAGACCTACAACGTCGGCGGCGACGCCGAGCGCGAGAACATCGAAGTCGTGAAGACGTTGTGCCGTCTCCTCGACGAAAGGCGCCCGCTCGCCGATGGCCGCGCGCGCGAGTCGCTGGTCACCTTCGTCGCCGATCGCCCGGGCCACGATCGCCGATACGCCATCGATGCGGAAAAGCTGAAAAGCGAACTCGGCTGGGCGCCTTCGGTGACGTTCGAGCAAGGCATGGCGCGGACGGTGGACTGGTATCTCGCGCACCAGCCATGGGTGCAGCGTGTACTGGACGGCAGCTATCGGCTCGAACGCATCGGCCACGCGTAAGGAGCAACGCATGAGTCGCAAGGGCATCATCCTCGCCGGCGGCACGGGCACGCGCCTGTATCCGATCACCAAGGGTGTCAGCAAGCAGCTGCTGCCGGTGTACGACAAGCCGATGATCTACTACCCGCTGAGCGTGCTGATGCTCGCGGGGATCCGCGAAGTACTGGTCATCAACACGCCGCACGAGCAGGTTCTGTTCAAGGCGCTTCTCGGCGACGGTTCGCAGTGGGGCATGCGCATCCAGTACGCCGTGCAGCCGAGCCCGGACGGTCTGGCACAGGCGTTCCTGATCGGCCGCGAATTCCTCGCTGGTGGCCCGAGTTGCCTGGTGCTGGGCGACAACATCTTCCACGGCCCGGGCCTGACGGCGATGTTGAAGCGTGCCGACGACCGCGACAGCGGTGCGACCGTGTTCGGTTACTGGGTCCGGGATCCCGAGCGTTACGGCGTCGCCGAATTCGACGGCGAGGGGCGCGTGATCGGCCTGGAGGAAAAGCCCGCGCAGCCGCGTTCGAACTACGCCGTGACCGGCCTGTACTTCTACGACGGCCGGGCGAGCGACTTCGCCGCCGAACTGAAGCCGTCGCCGCGCGGCGAGCTGGAAATCACCGACCTCAATCGTCGCTACCTCGACGAGGGCTCCCTGCATCTGGAGCAACTCGGTCGCGGCTATGCGTGGCTGGACACCGGTACGCACCAGTCACTGCTGGAAGCCTCCAACTACATCGAGACGATCGAGGCGCGCCAGGGCCTTCGCGTGTGCTGCCCTGAAGAGATCGCCTGGAACAACGGCTGGATCACCGCCGCGCAGCTCAACGAGCTCGCGCGTCCCCTCGCGAAGAACGGCTACGGCGAGTACCTGATGAGCCTGGCCGAGCGGGGCCCGGTGCCGTGAAGATCATCGAAACCGACCTGCCGGGCTGCGTGGTGATCGAACCGCGTGTGTTCGGCGACGACCGCGGCTTCTTCTTCGAATCGTTCAACCTCGACAAGCTCGGCGATGCCGGCATCAAGCCGACCTTCGTGCAGGGCAACGTGTCGTCCTCACGACGCGGCGTGCTGCGCGGCCTGCACTACCAGTGGCCCAAACCGCAGGGGAAGTACGTCTCCGTGATCGAAGGCGAGGTGTGGGACGTGGCCGTCGATATCCGTCGCGGTTCGCCGACCTTCGGCCGCTGGACCGGCGTGCTGCTCAATGCCGAGAACAAGCGCCACTTCTGGATTCCGGAAGGTTTCGCGCACGGCTTCGTGACGCTCAGTGAGCGCGCGGTGTTCACCTATCTGTGCACGGCGACCTACGACGCCGCGGCCGATGCCGCCATTCGCTGGAACGATGCGACGCTGGCGATCGACTGGCCCGCCAGCGACGTCTCGCTGTCGGACAAGGATGCGCGCGCGCCGTTCCTCGACGAAATTCCCGAAGACCGCCTGCCGGTCTACACGCCGTGAGGCTCCTGCTGGTTGGCGCGAACGGGCAGGTCGGCGATGCGCTCCGGCGCAGCCTGGCACCGCTCGGCGATGTGATCGCCACTACGCGCAGCGGGCGTCTCGACGACGATGCCGCGTGCGAGGCGCTGGATCTGGCCGACCTGGACGCGATCGCGCCGCTAGTCGCGCGCGTGCGCCCGGACGTGGTCGTCAATGCCGCCGCCTACACCGCGGTGGATCGTGCGGAGGACGAAAGCGAACTGGCGTTCCGCATCAACGCGCAGGCGGTCGAACGCCTCGCCGTCGCGTGCGCGGATCGCGATGTGCCGCTCGTGCATTACTCGACCGATTACGTGTTCGACGGCCGGGGCACGCGCCCATATCGCGAAGACGACCCGACCGCACCGCTGGGCGTCTACGGGCAGAGCAAGCGCGACGGCGAGCTGGCGATCGCCCGCAGCGGCGCGCGCCACATCATCCTGCGCACCGCATGGGTGTATGGCCTGCACGGGCACAACTTCCTGCGCACGATGCTGCGCGTCGGCGCCGAGCGCGACGAGCTACGCGTGGTCGCCGACCAGCACGGCTGTCCCACGCCGGCCTGGCTGATCGCCGATGTCACGGCGGCGATCCTGCGTCGGGGCATTGCCGAATCGGGTATTCGCCATCTCGTCGCGGGCGGGCAGACCACGTGGCATGGTTTTGCGGAGGCGATCTTCGGCGAAGCGGCCAATCGCGGCCTGATGGCGCGTCGTCCTGTCGTAACGCCCATCGCGACGGCCGATTACCCGATCCGCGCGCAGCGCCCCGGGTATTCCGTGCTCGACACCGCGCGCCTGCGCGAGGAATACGCACTGGACCTGCCCGGCTGGCAGGACGCGCTGGCGCGGACCTTGGGCTGAGGCACGACGATCGGACGAGGCGGACGGGTCGTTGGGCTCGGGCTCACTTGCATCTTGTGTCCGTTCGCGCAGCTCGATTCCGGTTGATCCCCTCCGTCCTTTCCCGGCTTCCCATCCCGCGCTAGTCTGCCGGGCATCGCAGGCGGGGAGCCTGCGATAACACCGGGGAAGGGGATCATGAAGAAAATCTTGCTGGCGGCTGCGCTAGGGGCGCTGTCGTTCAATGTTCTGGCCGATGACGTCGACCTGTCCGCGTACCTGCGCAAGGACCAGTTCGAAACCATCCAGATGTCGCCGACGGGGCAGTACTTTGCCGCCACCGTGCCACTGGAGGACCGGACGGTGCTCGTGGTCATCGAGCGCGGCACGAACAAGCTCACCGCCAATTTCAAGCTGGGCCGCAACACGGTCATCCACGACTACGCCTGGGTGACGCCGAACCGCCTGGTCATCGGCACGGCCGAGAAGTTCGGCGCACTCGACGAGCCGCGCCTGACGGGCGAACTGTTCGCGATGAACGCCGACGGCACGGGCTCCGAAATCCTGGTGGGCCAGCGCGTCGACGACGGTGGGCCGGGCACGAACATCAAGGGAAAGAAGGGCAACGACAAGATCGCCGCTTTCCTGCTGGACGCTCCGCCCGCGGATACAAGGACGGCGCTGATTTCCGCGCAGCCTTACGTGTACGAAGGCAGCAGCGCGCGGGTCTACACCTCGGTCGAGCGCATCGATCTGTTCACCGGGCGACTGCAGCGCGTGGCCACGGTGCCGGTCCCGAGCGCGGATTTCGTCCTGGACAACCATGGCGCGGTCCGGTTCGCCTACGGTTCGGAGAGCGACAATCTGCGCAAGCTGTATTACCGCGCGGACGACAACGCCAAGTGGGACCTGGTCGCCACTGAACGCAATGGCCGCTTCGATACGCCGATCGGTTTCTCGGAAGACGACAAGACCGCATACCTGCTCTCCGAAC
>Ga0102593_1001392_pt1 | contig 23913 bp, 24 predicted proteins | sample AraplaCol_mMS_r2_2_FD_76862 | JGI IMG/M metagenome (GOLD analysis project Ga0102593, IMG submission 76862) | Arabidopsis root microbial communities from North Carolina, USA - plate scrape MF_Col_mMS_r2 (SPADES assembly) (version 2) | ecosystem: Host-associated > Plants > Roots > Endosphere...
TTAATATTCTTTAGGGTAGAAAATTTACACCCCCAGGAAAATACGGAGAAAATATTGGTCAAGTAAAAAAAAAAAAAAAAAAAAAAAAAAAAATGGGCCTTCGCCCCACGGATCAAGGACAAAGCGACGTTTTAGAAGGTCCATCTCGGAGTATGAGGTTGCATTGGGTATAGAGCGACAGGGTCTTTTCGGGGCTGTAGGCACATCATACTTCAGACTGACTCCTTGATAATTCGCGGAGCGCGCGGTTCCAAGTCTACAATATTCTTCTAACCGAGCTCGTATGCCTCCCGCTAAGCAACACTTTTTGGCTTGGCTTGCAGAAATTTGCTCGTTGACCTTAAGGAATATCCTTGGCTAGGTGGCGTTTTGTAGGCCACGAATCGTCTTCTTGGTAGCGTCCAATCGAGGGGCTTCACCGAGGAAATCTCCTATCAGATCCGTCGACTGTCAGCCACAAAATCTGATTAAATTATCTGCAATGATGACTCCACCAAGTATTTCCTTAGCGTACCATTATCACCGTTTTGTTATGAATTAGCGACTTGCATGACCCCAGACCTCGGCGGATCTTCAATTCTCATGGTTTTACGGAGGTAATACACCCGCTGGTTATCATGATACTGGAAATGCATGTAATACAGATGTATTACTTGTTGACCTCCACTTTTTCTGTCTCAGCGAGTTGGACCCTGTGGATCGTTACCATTCTCATCAAATCCCATTGCCCTAATCCCCTTTGATTGCGTCTCTGGCAGTAGTTTTATCGTACGTAACAGAGTGGGGTGATTCCGGATCAAATGGACTTTGGTCTTTGACATGCCCTGGTCTTCTGCCCTCAACCCACTAAAGGCCTTCGTTTGATCTGATAACAACTTTCCCTCGGCAGTTCTGAAGCTAACTTATGACCTAATCTTCGGAAGTTCGTCGTCTGTCTTCTCAAGTTTCTCTCCAAACAAGTCATACGCAATTTACATCGCGAAAAAATGTACTCTCAATTCTGGCCTAAGGGCGGGTTGCCCGGTATTCTTCATCATTACGTGAGTGACTTTCCTCTTGAATGAGAGGCAAAGGGAGTTCTGGCTCACTGACATGCTGGCGCTGGTGACAGACAGAAAGCCTTGTAACCTTTGAATACACCTCCAATGCCATTCGCCAACCCCATAGTCTGGTCTTTCTTGGAGGCCTGGGAGATGGCCTTGCGACGACATCTTACATGGCGGATCTGGTCAAGGCACTGCAGGAGACCGAATGGTCGGTCTTCTCACTGAATCTTACATCGTCATACCAATCTTGGGGCCTGGGACATCTTGACCGTGACACAAATGAGCTTGCTCAGTGCCTCAACTACATCAAGGACTACAAATCCGAGAAATATGGCGCAGGAAAGATTGTTCTGATGGGTCATTCCACCGGCAGTCAATGTGTCCTGCACTACCTTTCCCGACCAAACCCACATACCACCACTCCAGCTTTTGATTCTGGGCTTCAGCATATCAAGCGCATGCCCCTAGATGGAGCTATCATGCAAGCACCAGTTTCCGATCGTGAGGCCATTTTCTGGGTTCTCACTCACGGCATTGGAGGGAAATCGCCAAGTGAGATCCGAGTGGTGTACGATAAGATGGAGGCGCTCGCCAAGGAGGCTGCTCGGAACGATACCTCGTTTGACACCATGCTACCTTTGTCGCTGACCAGCAACATCTATCCTGGAAATACCGCAATCAGCTGCCGGAGATTTTTAAGTCTGATCAGTCTTGATAGCCCTCACTCTCCGTCGGAGGATGATCTGTTTAGCTCCGACCTCAATGACGAGCAACTGGGCAAGACTTTCGGCATGATCAAGCAGCAAGAACTGCTAAAGCACAAATTGATGGTTCTGTTTTCTGGAGCAGACCAATCAGTTCCCGATTGGGTTGACAAAGAGAACTTGCTGAAGAGATGGAGAAATGCCGCTAATCACGGCGGTGATGCCAGCATTTGGGACGATGAGCACTCTGCAGTTATCCCCAACGCATCCCATGCCTTGAGCAATGACGACCAGGCCGAGCCTCGGCAGTTCTTAGTCGAAAAGGTGCTGGGTTATCTGGGAAACGTATAGTTGGACATTAATAGAAATAGAATCTAGATTTTTCATGACCACAATCAACACTCCCAGATGCTAAGGACTGATTTAATATGACCGGGTAAATGCCGACAAAGCTCGTCAATATGCGCGCGCTCTAACCGATACTTCTTAATCTCCATGTGCAATGACCCACAGTGGTACCTTGAAGGGCTTCAAACACCGAGTTGAAGAATGTCTCAGTCGGAGGCCACGCGATTCGGTTGTGGGTCGTAAAGGACTTGTATGATCCGTATGTACCATGGTTTACATGCTGTACAGTAACCCCGAGCTCGGTAATGTCTTCCTAGAAGAGAAATAGCTGGTATCTAGCGGCGCATCTTCCGATAGGCTCCCAAATTTGCACTATTGACTGACTTGGAGGTCTGCTTCTCGTTATCATGGATTCGGCTGTACTCTCATAGATTCTCTCCAAATGAAAATTCATAGCTCGCCATTTCCCCTCTTCTTTATGCCCTTTCCATGTAAATAAACCTATATCACTATTTTTGCGAGTAATAAATTGGGTGCCGAGGTAAGCCCAACCCAGTCGAACAATCAGTTAATTGGAGTCAAGCTAATCAGTCCACTCTCTAGACTTTGATTTACTGTCTTGAAACAAGGTCCCTGCTTGAAATCCTGACTTCGGGTCCGGCTCGATCAACAACATCTGTGAACTCGTTTTATATCAGCCAATATTTTGAGCTTCCAAGGGCCTGACAGCTAGGGCCTAATGGAGTCTTATTATGGTTATATCCGCACGCCAGCGGATGCCATTTTACTCATTCAAGCCTGTTATGACGGGGCATTACCGCGAATCAAGAAGCGTTTATCGCCAAGGGAGGGCCGAGCGATTCAGAATGGCTCAATATTCATCTGGGAGGAGCATGAAACTGGACTGAAAAGATGGACAGATGGCAGGAAGTGGAGCCCAAGTAGGGTTGCTGGTCGATTTCTCATCTATCGTGAAATGCAACCCACAGCTAAGTGCGCATCGATGGCACAGCCTGAACCTGAATCAGATATCAGATCGGAAACACCACGTCAAAGGCGAGATTTCAGATCCGTTGTTGGCATCGATGATGACCGATCTATTGAAGGCCCAAAATTCAAGCTCATGAAACTTTCTTTCAGCGTGGCTAGTCCGACTGGTCATCACTGGCATGTCATTAGTTATTATCACCAGTCTGATTCGCCTGGCAACGACTTACGAGAACCAACAGCCGACCCTTCACTCAAACACATACATCCTCAAAAAGAACTTTTCCCACCATCATTGGTGAACGATCGACATAATTTTCCTATTTTTTCAAGAGGGCTCAAATTAGCGAATACGCACCCGGTCGATACAGATCAAATTTGCAAGATGTGTGGGGGATGTTACCGTCAAAAGATTCAATCATAACGGAGAATTGATTAATCTTCAACTCTTTCTTTCTATGTCAGACTTCTACTATTTGGATATAATGCTTTTTTTATCTAGGCCATAGAATACAAGCAAATGGCTATCTGCCGGTCAGCAATTTCTCTCTCAGCACGTCTAATTACATGAGGCCAAAGCAAGCCCCCATAAATTATCTTTTCGTCAACACAAACTAAGTTGTCCACGCCTAAACCAAGAGCATTATAATGCTTTAGTCAAATCCTTGGTGCTGCATGGTATTAAGTCTGTACTCCTATACCTTTGTATTGATATCTTTGGTCTTCGTTTTATGTTCCATACTAACACACCTTAGTCGAGATCTATCAAGGTCATATGTACTATAATTGAAGTTTCCAAGCTATGAACTAAATGAGCTATACACACATAACTCCCGAGTTGGAGAGAGTCTTTCCCTCGAGAATTTCTCCCAGAAATCAAGCACTTGGTATTCATCAAATGATCTCCGTTACATTCGTTGCTTATGCATTTCTAAATGCATCAGGACAAATTTCCTCGAGCCAACTAGCTAGTCATGACACGATCTCACTGGCGAGATCGTACAAACTCACGCAAAGCTAATACTCCATGAATGTATCTTAGTGGGCTCATTAGCTACCAATTCAGAAAGAAGAGTGGGATATGTGTCATACATGGCGATCGAAAAGCAGAGGCACATGGCAAAGGTAGGCAGACTCAGCCACAGAATGCCAGTGAAAATCATGATGGGCATGATCCATAGTAAGAAAGCCGCGGAAATAGAATCCCCAACAGCATTTATAATGGGTTGAATAACAATTCTCTGGAAATCCACATAAGTTGCAGTAGTCGACCAGGCTAGGAGTAGTATGAACTGAACCAGATTGTTAGTTTCTATGCAACGGCCATAGCCTACGATTAGAGTGAGAGAAGTACCGATATTGCGTAACCAATGGTATGTGTATGCCATAAAAATAACAGCAAACCCCCTAAGAAACTGGAGGAGATGGCGCCATATCTGAGAGCGAGATTTGTTCTCCGATAATCCTCTTCGAAACTGGTGGGGAAATAGAATGACATTGTTCCGGTTACCTCTTGGTTATATCACCTTGCCTATATTTAGGATTTGTAGAGGAGAAGGATGATAGTGATAGAAAAGACTCAACATAAGAACACGGTCGCAAAGGGGCTGCCTCGACTCAGCCTCATGTCATTTCCAAGACCCAAGCGAGCATCTCATTCGTCTTTGGATTTGGCCCCATTCAAACAACTGCCATCTCAGGCTTAGCTCTCATTTGTTTTAAACGGCCCCTTTCTAGTTTTCCCCGCATGTCCGTGGATGCCTTGTCTATTCTAGAATTATTCGAGAGAAGTATCTATTATTGAGTGCGAATTGTTCTTGCGATTGTCCTTTGGTCTTGAACAACAACGTGGAACTTATTAGTTGTAAAGGATAGTGAATATTTACTGATGGTTACATCAAAGTTAAACAGGACATTTGAAGACTTATGCTATCGTACATGAGGAGAGATAAATACAAGGGGTCTACTCGTCAGTTCATCAGACACCATTCAAGCCAAAACCATGAGAAGAAAAGTAGTCCTCGACCCGGGACTGAATATCCTCATCAAAAATCCCTGCAACATAGTGATCAGGACGCAGTAAATACAATGCGTCTTTCTTCAATCCCACCTCCCCATGTTTCGGTTCCCAGTCTATAATTGCTAACTCGATATTTCTCTTCTGACACCATGCGGCGAGATCATGTGGTTGCTGTCCATATACATGCATCTTCCAGGAGATTCCATTTAATGTAGAAAAATTGTCACTTGTTTCAGTCTTGACCCACGGAATTCGATCTCCTGGCTGAATTACTGCTCCCTTGATCTGAGGTTGATTAACGGGGCTACCTCGGTATGAGCAGATGAGTTGAGAGCCTCGCCGAAAAATCTCGGTTCGTGTTGATTGGAACCTCGTCGCAATGGGCGCAAGGTATGGAATTATCCAGTTGCGGAGAATATGTGAGAAGATACCTGAGTTCGTGAGAATCGTAAAACCGTGATCAGTTGCTCCAACAACACTCAATGCAAACGAACGGCGTTCAGATTCATAAGAGTCGAGTAGCTGGTTCTTCAAGTCCTCAGTCATCGAGGACTGCTTGATTACGCTAGCAAGTTTCCATGCTAGATTGATGGCGTCCATTATTCCAGTGTTCATACCCTGGCCTCCCACAGGGCTGTGAATATGAGCGGCGTCGCCAACTAGAAATGCACGACCTCTGCGGAAGTTTTCCGCAACGCGGTGATGACAACGATAAGTAGAGAACCAATTGGTATTTTCTACCGTTAATCCCGTTGTTTTCTTAATATCTGGTAGGACACTCTCCAAAGTGAGCTCCGGATGAGAATTGGGCATATCGGATTGATTTTCATTCTCCTTGGCCACTGCAGTGCCAATCAGGCGTATGCGTCGTTCTTGCGCGAACGGCACAACGAGGTTGAATTTGTCTTCGGCGAACATCAGATGCGCTTCCCCATTGTACAGAGGACTGTCTTTCGCATCCGTCTGGACATCGGCGATGTAGAAAACGGGCGCATAGGTATCTCCTTCGTACTTGGTGCCAATGCTATGTCGAACTGTCGAACGAGCCCCGTCGCAGCCAACGATGTACCGGCTTTCACATATCGACTCTGTACCTTTGTTTTCACCAATAAGAGTTGCAATGACCCTTGAGCCGTCATCTGAGAATTTTTCCAATTTCGTACGCCTCTCCACAAATATTCCATAGGAATTGAGACGCTTTTCAAGTATTTCCTCATGCTTGTCCTGTGGAAAACTCAGCAGGAAAGGATAGGGAGTCAAGCCAATACCAAATTCTCCGATTGGTATATGAGCGCTTTGCTGGCCATTGATCCAGATGTTACTGGCTGGAAGCTTGTATCCATGATTCACAAGCTCATCAGTCAGGTCTAGTTGACGATATAGTTCCAATATACGTGCGTGCACAACAAGTGCTCGGGAATTTCGTGCTGGGCCGCTGCTTTGATCAACAATGCGGATGCTGATGCCTTGATTGTGAAGCCAAAGCGCGAGTACAAGGCCTGTGGGCCCTGCGCCAATAATCAAAACATCTACTGGAGACATTTTGTTGCAAAGGTCGCGGATCAACTCAAGCGTGCTAAGTATCGAGATCGAAGTTTGATGGTGTGAGGAGTGGAAATAAAAATTTCGCATTTCCCATGAACTCAAGGTGGGATTAAATAGAGAGCCAGCGCCCAGAAATCATCCCAAAACAGTAGCGACATATTCGTTAAGGTCTCTGTTGAGACTTGAACTCCAAGGAAATGCTTCGTATTCGGGCGGCCCAACCACCGACCGCGAGCCCTTTCTCAGCCGATGACATCGGATCTCCACTCCCCGATCACCGTGAAAATCCTCAAGAGTGACTCAATCTTACGCTTCAAAGTTCTCGTGACACCTAGGACAAACTTTTCCTGGCCAAGAAACGGTAAGCAAGCTAAAGATCCCTCACGTCTTCATAGTCGAGTCCTCCGAAATTACCCGAATGTCTGCCCGACTATAGTCGCACTCGACTCACGAACTCGGCATCACGGCAATATCATCCATAAGAGATTCCTGGAATTGATTCATGAGTTTATCCCATTCATTCCAGTCTAAGCTGCCCGTGAGTAGGAAATCAAGCTCCTCAGAGCTAGCACCAAGATATTCGTAAGGGATACTTTGACTAGGTAACTCTTGTGAGGATGTACCAAGCTCGGCCGTCCTGGAACCTCCATCGCGCATTTGCATTTCGGTATAGTCGCTTGCCTTTTCCAGGAGAGATGTTACAATGTCGGGGCACGGTGTAGCAACTCGGTTATAATTGTTACACTCCTCAATGTATGTCCACCAGGCCTTCACTATGAGATTCTGTAGTGCATTCAGGAGAGGTACATGGGCAGTCCTAGTCATCTGCCGAAGATATCGAGAGTAAATGTCTCCGATAATCTGCCAAACTTTGCTTTTCTCCTCTGGATCGGACCGATTTCGCATTTCGGACAGCATCAAAATCATAGCGTCCCATGGCATATGGTTGACCATGTGCCAGACGAATTTTTGAATGCTGGGATCCGTCTGCGCGAATTGAGCGTATTCAGCCATCTTCAGACAATTCTCGTAGATTATATCTTTCTCTGGCTGAGAGATATGTATGTTCGAGTCTTGGTACTGGCGGGGGTGATGGGCCGTTAATCGCGCGTAGTGGATGGCAGAGCGCGCCATGGCAGTAGTTGTTAAGTGAAGCGGTATGGATGAATCGCAAAAGCGCAAGAATTTCTCCTCAACGAGACTCTCAAACTCATCGATAGCCTCATCCTTTTCTTGTAGTGAAATTGATGAAGAAGATAGAAATGCCCAGGGTGAACCAATGTTGCCATATTTCTTGCCCCAACGTCTGAGCCAATTACCAAATTCACTGCGAGTGAGACAAAATATCATCTCAGTCGCACCGGATCGCTCAGGTACAGGCTCTGTCATTCGTGGATCGAGATCGCTATCATTCGCGTTCGTTGGAGGTTGAGTGTCAGCAGTCGCTATCGATGGGCTCGGGGCCACTCCACAAAATTGAGCCGATGTAGCATCAATTAGTACAAGTTGAAACCATATCCGACGCCTCATTTCAGTTTCAAATGCCGTCAGCCCAAATGCAGATCCATCACGATGAAGTCCGATCCGTTGAGAAATCCGCAACGCAACTCCGCTCAGAGTCCAAATGCTATGAGGATCTGAGAAGCCGCGCATCGATAACTAGAATACAACTTTTAATAAGGGAAAAAAAAATTCAATGGGAAATTATGCTCACCAGGTACAGCATCAAAGCCTGCAGCACCATGATACTGGAGGTCCGAAGAAGTGAAGCATTTTTGAAAGCTATCTGAGCGCCTCGTCGATATCGAGCCAGAAGCTTCTTCTTACTCTCCCCGAATGATTTTTCGACATCTCCTGGCTGCAAAGAGACTAGAGAAATGCAGTAAATAGAGAACATCAGCGTTTCTAACTCCTTGCTCGCCTTTGGTAGGTCACTCATAGCCTCGAGAATCTGTGGCTGGACCGTCGGAGTGTGTAGCAATTTGATTAACGGGTTAACATTTTCAAGAAATGTTTGCCATAGCTTGAAGATATGCAGTGGATTTGGATGTATTTTTGAGAGGCTTTCTTTGATTCCCGGAGTTAGTAGCATGGTAGTTTCATCCTCAGATACATTCTCGTCACCATCATCAGACGCGTCGTTTATTACGTCCGCCACATTGGTGAGCTGTTTTGATACGTTAGCAATATGACAAAGAATCGAGTTCATAAATTCACCTCATGGCTAACAGTTGTCCATAGGGTACTTGATTGTGGTTAGCTGACTATTGAATTCAGGTTGTGAGAAAAGCTCACTTGTCAATGAAAACAGAGTTGCCATCTTTCATTATCATCCTTCCAGACCCCATTCCCTTCCCCTCCTGTTCGCTTTGGATACGGGAAAGAGATGGGACATCTCTGTGATGAGAATTAAGCTGAGTAGGAGCTTCATTTTCCTGCCTGCGCGATTTTCCTTGGGTTTCGAACGCGTCTCCATTCAAGCTGTGCACTCGTTTACGACGGCGAGGTGGCGGTGGAGGACGGTAAATGCACTCGATGCCAGCCTTTTCGCAATTGGAGCATGGATCTTTTCGATTACACTTGACCTTTCTTTTATGACATACCACGCAGGAGAAAGATGGAGCCTGCGCTGTGTCTTGTGATGTTTGTGCTTGTTTCCCAACGGGATGTTTGGAGCCTTCGGTGCCGACCATGCTTGGATAACACAAGAATTATCTCGAAATTGTCACCTCAACATAGTAATATGACATTATTTAAATTGAAAAAAAGCAATTTTCGGACGGTCAAGGCAGCCAAAGCGTCGCGACATGCGAGGAGCAAAGATATAAAAAGTAAGCTGTGGTTGGCGCGCCGTAGCGAGGCTGTGGCTGCCAATTCCATCAGGCATCAATATACTCAAATTGCTTGTTGGTTCAGCAAGTAGAATAAGACCGATTTTCCTTCTAATCTTAATTATATCTATCCTTTCGACGAATAACTAACCCAGGGATTGGAATCCTTGAGTTAGAATTCACTCCATGAGTTTTACACTCGTGCTTCTAAAATGGTAACTAACCGAATGCTTAGCACTATTCATGTGGAGTTCCCGTTCACACTATAAGTAGACTGGCCAGTAGTAAATATGTATCAGTGCTATTACTATCAGAATTTGCAAGATATCTCATCGATCAGACATATATCGGCAAACTCCACCTGCCTAGACAAGGTATCTGCAGTTCAAAAACAGGACAGGGAAATTAGAATGGAGATTGGTGGAGCAAATGTATCCATATGTATCGCTTCTTGATGCCTGAGTGCCTTGTCTCGTAGATAATGCGGGTCCGGCGCAGCATTTGCCTCTTCTCAGCGCTGCCTGGCGCAGTCACGGTGTTTTCATGCCTCACTTATCCTGGTTTAGGCTCGAAGATCTGCTCTAGGAATAATCTCTCTTCTATTTCTACTCTAATCAGTGATCAGAATATCCCATTAGATGGGCTGAATTCTTATATTGATCCCGTCGGAGCTGATTGAGCGACTTGACCGGCTCGGCACCATCTGGTCATGAAGAAGTATGTCACTACTTTTTGGTCGATTCCGTGCTGCAGTCTCGCGTAGAGGGAAGCGAGTGCATTCATTCCATTTAGGGCCTAAAGAGTCACCCTGGAAGAGGCTTCCGGACAATGTTTTTGTGGTGATTCTAGCTTTCTGTCAGATTGATGACATTGCTAGTTTAGCCTTGACTTGTCGCCTGTTGCACCATCGAATATCAAAAAATGAGTTTATGATTGCACAGACATATCTCAATTTGCGCAGACTGGATTGGGCCAAGCAGAATGAAGATACCATTGACCCTTCCCCGGGCGATGACCTGACCTTCATATCGGAGTTGTTCCCACCTCCCCCACCTCAATATGCTGTGGGAGATGGCCACGATGATGCTGAATATTCACTAGCGTATATCGCTGATCTGGAGAGATGCTGGAAGACGTGTATAGAGCTTTCATACCATATGGCCGACCATGCCGTGCGGCATCATCTAGAGACGGATTCAGCAGCACGTCTACTTTGGCTTTCGTCCAAAACGGAAAGGGAGTTCGTTTACAGCAAAGGTGTTGAGTCAACTCAAGCAAAACTGTTATATTTTGTGTGAGTTTCAATACTTCTTCGAATTACTAGTGTATCTGGGTTTGCTGACTATTCATAGGGCATACGCTATCTACTTTCTTGAGTCTTCTGCAGCGGGTATCCCAATGTCCGATGCACCGAATCAATCGACCGATCTCTCTGTTTCGGTTGACAAGCAACAGGGGATTCTTCAAGGACCTCCATTCAATGATACCCAAATTCTTATTTCTACTCAGCATTGCATACAGCTTCTCTGCTCCACCGTCAGGCGACTCATGAACCCAGACTTCCCTTACTCTTCTTCAGAAGGTTGGATGAGCGTTCTTCTTTCGACCTCAACGTTGGAAAGAGTTGCCCAGTTCTTCGTTGCCGTCGCAAAAGACGATGAAAAGAAAGACAATACGTCACCAAACTCAGGCTGGTCTCACCGCAAAGAGTTTCTGTGGCGAATGCGCGAAGACCTTGGTGAATACCTTGCCACTGCAAGGACATCTCAGCCAAAGCTTGAGGATATCTGGTTTGGTGCTGCATATCGCGAATTGGAAGAAAGAGGAGCGATTCCACACCTCGCCGATGAATCTGACCCTATCCTTCATGGATCTCAGATAGCACTTCGCTGTGAGCATTGCTGGGAGAATTAATTTCATTACTATAGCCTTCAATGCATTATGTATCATCACACAAATACAACACTGGCATCGTACATAGAGCACTGAAATCTTCGGCCGACGATTCTTGTGGACAACCGTAGCCAACTTTGGATTGAGACAGCGCATCCAGTTTGTGACTCTAAAGACATGACCGCCGCTTCCATCCTCGCCCGGTTCACTCTGTTAGTACACTAGACAGCATAACAGACTTATTTGCAATTCTTTCAGACCAATGGGTGCGGTATCATTTTGTAGATGTCCTTTGCAGCAAAGGCTCGGGCGACTCCGATGGACCCCCGCTGGCGTCCGGACTCGGGTTTTCGGATCTCCGATATGGAAACATTGTCTCCTTTTGACCACGAACACTACCAAATTCACTCACAGCCAGCTGCCACTACAGACTATAGAGAAAAGTTCGTCTATGGAAATGAGATTTTGATTATTTTAGGTTGTCTTGGCATGAGTATTGGGATTGACACACAGGAAATGGCAATGCTAGCCGCAGTAAGTCGCTTATCTTGACCGACATCAAATGACTCGCATAATATAATGAAACCATAGCTAATCGGGTGACAGTGCGACTTATGCCATTCTAGAAAGGTTTGGTCTTCGGCTCATTTATAGCAGTATGGAAATTTGCTAACATGAAGCGGTTTCATCGTGATTTGAAGGTCAAATGCGATCGCGAGGATCCTTGTCTCAACTGCGTAGATGCACGGGCCGAATGTCTTCGAACTCGCCAGGCAAGAATTCATCGACCTAGAGTATCTCGGTGCGTTCAATCAGACATCATGATATCTGCAATCGATAGTTAACATGAGAAAAGACTTGATGCGATAGCACAGAGGCTGGCGAAGCTCGAGAAGATAAATGGCGACAATTCTATGTTTTCTTCTTCTCCAGAAAATGAAGATGGCAGCCTGAGCTCTGTATCGTCCCCTCAGGCAAGGATAAATGATACACTAAGAGCTACTGCAAAAAGAAAGAATCCAACATCCATCATTCATGAAGCAAACACTTCAGTCCAACCAGATTTGAAGCGCAGAATGTCCCACACCGTCGACCCCAAGGCTCATACTGAACGCCATTCTCCCGACTCAACGCGCCATGCAAGTGAAGCACGCGAATATATCGAACACGAACTTCAATGTAATCCGACCCTTTCACAAGACAGACGGACAGCTTTAGAGATGGCCCAGAAATTTGTTGGTCAGCTATCAAACCCTGGCATACATGGACAGAAATCTGGCGCAGCGGAACGCCTTGCAGTAAATGAGGACCTGGGACCTCCAACTCTTACACCCGAACTATTATATATGATGTTACCAGGTGAGAAAATTGAATATGTACTACCTGGCTCTGCTAATGGTCTAAACAGGGCCGGATAAGAAGACAAACTCCCAAGGAACGTACACATGGCCGGATCACATCTCTAATAAGACTTTAGAACGAATGGGCCTCGCGATTATTGAGCGCAGCGAAAGCGAGCATATGCTCCATCTATATCGAATCAGTGTCTGGGTGAAGGCGTTATCCTGCATTTCAAAAATGGCACCGGTAATCTCAAGTGCCCCATTGAGAGGTCACTTTAGAGCTTTGAAGAAACAATACGAAGCAGCCGCCATTGAAGAGCTGACCTCTGTCTCTCTCACTGCAGTACCAAGCCTTGCTTTACTTCAAGCATTGCTATCCGGCGTAAGTCAGGGTATTTTGCTTCCCACCATTTGTCCAATGATTCACAAAGGTTCTCTAGAAACGCCTTATGCAATACCTGGGCAATATGTCACGTTCATGGATGTTTAATGCTCTCGCATCTAGAATCATCGTCGCTCTTAACTACCACAATATCACCGATCCTGAACCACACAACGAGATAGAAGAAGAGATCCATGCCTGTGTATACACCTGCTACTATTTTGACAAGACTCTCAGCGTGCTCCTCCTTCGGCCACCTTCCCTACCAGATCTTAAGGTCAATGCAACGAATTTGATCCATTTGGACCCAGACTTACCTACAACGCCTATGATCAGAGGGATTGTCGAGTTTGCACATATCAAAAGCACCCTTGTAAATATCCTTTTGGATTCGAAGAAACTGGGAGATGTGGAAAAGGCAAATATTTTGTCCAATTTAGTGGCGCGGGCCCATGCTATTCACTCGGACTTGGAAGTCGTAAGATTTGACATATCTCAATCTGTGATGACACTTGATTAACATTGTTTAGCACCGGAGGGCTCAGGAACAGACTTTCTCTGCATCGTGGGGTACACTACGCCGCGAATGGCTCTCGATGGACTTCAATTACTATTCCGTATTAACGACAATTATTCGCGCCCGGTCATCGGTACTCAAGTCCAGACTTGTTTGTGAAGAATGTCTATTCGCAGCTCGTAAAGCGCTGACTACGCTTCGAGCGCTACAAGAAGCATTCGCGAGCCATGCCACATCCGTTGATTCATATCCTTATTTCCTAACCTGGTATGTGACTTGCGCTTTGGCCCTTCAATCTTAATGCTAATAAAATATCAAGGACTATGCTTTTGTATCCATTATCGCCATTTTTCGTGCTATTCTGCAATGTAGTCGCCACATCAGATCAAAGAGATTTCGAGATGATCAAGAAGATCACGGATGATCTCCGACAATTTGCCAAAGCCAACGCCTCTATCGGAAAGCTTTATGGTCTTTTCTCCAAATTTCTGGACCTATGTGCACCGCTTATCAATATCAGTATTGGTAGCTCCAGTGTCAATGTGTCTTCATTGCTGAGTGATACTTCAAATGTAATGGGCATCGGGCGAGGTGGTCAGATATTGGATACTTTCCCCAGTCCCGAATCCAACAGAGCTAATACCGGCATGGCACAGCCTATGGAAGGGTGGGATGACAGTCTGATGTGGGAGTTGTTTGACAATCAGCCATCTCTAGGCTGGGCAGAGTCTGAGCTATGGGATGCAATGACACAGCTGAGTTCGTAAGATGTTCAGTATTAATACTCCTTTGTATCATATCAAAGGATAATATGAAGCAGGGCTTCCGAGTACTAAAGAATAACAAGATAACTTGAAAGAGCCATTAATTTGAATTTTTATTTCTGCAGCAGGAACTTTGGAAATGTATCGTGGTTGTTTGATTAGTACATGGAGTTTATTTACTCAGATAGCTCGTCTTCGGGACGCTGACCCAGTAGAGATGATGAAACAAAAGGAAAATAAACGAGTGGGACAACCCAGAGTCTAAGCAAAAGACAAACAAGACTGACAATGCTCAATGGGTGCGAAAAATGCAACAAGGCCTGTGATGAGAGGTTGGAAATGGGAAACACAGGACCTGGTATTATAATACAATAATGAAGAGGTAGGGTCTAAAGTCGGATTTAACCCGAGATCAACACCCAAAGAAGGAAAAATATCTGCGAAAAGAGAGATCAGTGCTGCTCAGCAAGATAAAATGAACCTCGCGATAACATACCATCAAAACGCCAAACATTTTGGCGATGAGCCACCGGTTACCGGAGACGCGAGTCCAATACTTCATCAGTTCCCGCTGGGCTCCCTGCACATTATCCACCACATCTTCGGTGTTGGCATCAATACGTTGAATCATTTCTGACTGTTCGCTGACCATGGTCGCCAGCTGGCCGAAAATACCACCCAGTTCACTGATAGTCCGTTCGATAGCATCAATGGCCTCACCACGGGCTTGAATGTAAGTGTTGCTCGATTGGGCTTCCTCCATAACCAGAAGTTGTTGGTCTGATTGCATTGAGGGTCGTCCGAGAGGTGAGGGGTTGGAAGGATCGAGTGTCAAGAGATCTGAGGAGTTTCCTTGGTATCCTGGTTGGGGCGTTCGTCTCCCGGAAGGGTTGTAGAGAGGGGAATCGGATCGTTGTGAGTCCAGGGCACTTTGCGATTTAGATGATACGGAGGAGACGAAGTTCTCCGTTCGAGAACGGGATGCTTGAATGTTCTTCGTGCGTACTTCCAACACTTCCTTGAAGTTGGCTCCCACGTCGGCCAATTTCCCTTGCAACATCACGACAACCTGGAAGCCTAATTAGCGGAGTCGTTTTAATGAGTCGTATTGAAAAGAGGAGTGCGCGTACGTTATCATTGTGTTCTCCTTCCTGGTCCATCTTTGAACGCGTGGCTTTGGGGTGTTGTGATTGAGTAAATGCGGCCAAGGAAGCGATTTGCTGGTTCAACGCTGCAAGGTCTTGCTTGATCACATAAGTTAATTCTGAGATCTCGACGGGTCGGTCATCAAAGAGGGTCTTTCGCTTGGCCACTATAATTCCTCAGTTAGATCCTTCGCTCTTCCAAATGCCTGACTGAAGGGTCAACGCCAATACTCACATTCAGCCAATCTTTGCAGCTTCGCGGTCGTTCCAGTGATTCCTTTTCCGATATCTCTAGCCCTACGCGCGAACTCTGACCTCGCCGCTTTACTATCCGGGGCTCCTGTCGGTGACCCATTTGCCTGACGTCGTTGAGCATCGGTCAATAATGCCTGACGCTGCGATCCGACCTTGGAAGTCCCCAAGCGCTTTTGGGCTTGACCCAAAATGGAGCTAAATTCGCTCGTGCGATCTTGAATGGACGGTCCAGTCATTATGGGATATTCGATAGAGGAAACTGGACGGAACTGTATTGAATCTCGTGGCCCTGAAGTCGGGAATAAAGAGAGGGGCTTTCAAAGTGGACTCGGTGTTTCAGGGCGAGATGCGACTATCGACGATAAGGAGCATCGACTGTGGGGACTTCGTGTGGAGGAAATGTCAATTCACACTCTAGTAAATGACGTTAGAATATCGCGCGAGAACAGACAATTCCGAGTCTCTCTTCTCTCGCGATGACTGCTGTTCGGTATACTGTTCGTCCATCTCCTGGAGAGGCTGGCCGTTTGCGCGAAATGAAACACGTCGATCCCAGTCACGTGGTCTATACGCCACCTGATTATGTCATCCCTAAATTTAGCGTAAGGCAAACAAATTAAACAGGCAGGTGCGATCCCCGGACTCAATCAGGGGAGTTCTTGCCTTGCCTTGGTCGACGTCGACCTTCGCTTGATTCTTTTTCTTTTTTCTTCTCTTCCACACTCGCATTGCACTGCGTTGAACATCACAACTCATACATATTCAGTGCACATATTCATATCTGCACTTGACTATAGGGCGCGTATCGATCTTGTTTCCGTCCGTTCTCAGCCACATTGATCGGCGCCCGCATTAGCACCTTGCCCAACGTCGCTCACGCCACCTCATTCTCTCTTAAGGAGCTTTCTCCTTTTTGATGCTATAACTATCAAATACTCGCTAGTCAGCTCTAATACTAGCCTTTGGCCTTATAGCTCGCATTTGCATCAATATCCGCAGTCACATTTGCATTCGTTGTCGGGCTTTCAATCGATGCTTTATTGCCTGACGAGCTCGACCTGACGCCATAACCTTCCATGGCGGACTCAAATGCCCCGTGGCGAAATCGCCCATCTCAAATGAAGTAAGTATGATTGTCTTGTGGCACAATCTCTTATTGTTTCTCATTGTACAAGCGCAACCTCTAACTCATCTATGTCAGTCCGTCGAATTCAAATAGCCCCCTCTCGCCCGCCAGCGGTGGAAGCAATCCCGTTTCTTTTCGACCGAATGTCAATCGTGCAAAGACGAAGCGCTGGGTAGAAGCGAAGCAATATTCATATGACGGTGGAGACTGGGGCTCCGAGGACGAGGAGGAAGAAGAGGAGGAGCAGCCTCCTGCACCAGTTCGACCTCCATATGCGACGCAAAGAACTACTAGCTCATCGGAGTTGAGCTCCAGGCGTCTACCAGGGCTGGGACTTGGTAGTGAGGAGTCGCGAGCAAGTCCTGGTGCTGAGCCGAAGGTGAATCTATCCGGGAGTGACCAGAAGCCAGTCTTTAGACCAGCCGATGTTTACAAACGTATGCAGGATCAACAACCATCTCAGCAGGGTGTTACAGGACCTCTGCAGAGTGGCGAGTCCGCTCCACTTGATTCCGAAGGTCCCAAAGTTTCAAAGTCAACCCAAAATAGTTCTATGGGACTGCCTGAGGTCAAGCGCTTCTCCGGGTTCGGAACTGATTTCTTCACTGGTACTGACTCTAACCAGCAAACAAGCGATCCCAATCCCGACCAGAACCCTTTGCGCCATAACCCATCTCAAGCCTCTGAGTCCTCTCAAGGGTTTCGCTCGGTGGTCCACCAGGCGTTCGATGTTCCAGAAACTCCAGATTCCACCGCCAATAGTGTGACGCGTTCTAACAGCGACGGTACGTCCGTTATTAGCCCGATAATGGGCCAGCGTGTACCCGTCGATGACAAGACTCCCACAATCCCTGAGGAGCCTGCGGATTCGAGTACACCAACGGGTGTTCCCACGGAAAATACAACTGAAGCACCATTTTTCAAACCCGGCCACAGGCGTGATATGAGTCTCCCAGAACGGGATAATAGTCCTTCCAAGCGTCCTCTGGTTACCGACCACAAAACGCCGGCGGCAGGTCAAGCTGAATTGACTTCAGTACCTCCGGGGCAGGAAAACACATCTCCCGAGCTACCCGTTGAAGCTGGAACTCAGCCGACTATTCCTTCAACCAATGCTGCTGAGGGGGATTTCGTTGCTCCTCTTAAGTTCGGCAGCGCTGGCACATCGGGATCAGAAGGCTACCGTGGCAGCATTCCCGCTATCGTCGGCGCTAACACATCCCCCAATGAAGCTGATAACGATCGCCTGAGAGAAGAAATTATGCGTTCATTGAGTAGAGAAAACTCTCAGGAACCGGAAGAGCAACCTCGGCCATCTCATTACGGGAACCCAAATGATGATTCCATTCCACAGCAATATGAAAAGTATTGGGAGAATCCGACAGGCCCAGGTGAGGGAACACCAAGGGCACTTGCTTCTGAAACTCATCCGAGCTGGGCAAGCTCTAATCCTACCGCCTCTCAAGATCCGTATGCAGCTCCTCCGCCGGCGGCACAGCCACTTGCATCTGAGCTACCTCAAAGGCCGAAATTGGGCAGGCGATTTTCATGGGAATCGTCTTCTTCAGCAGACGAGCCTGCACAGCCTGTTCCTGGTAGTTATCAATCACCTCCCGACGGACTGGCAGCGCAAGAACCAGAGCCTATTCCGGACTATGATGATTCCCATTTGACAGCTCAGGGAATGACTGATGGTGAAATTTCTGGGACTGAAAGCCAGAAGGCAGAGAGACCTCGACTGTCCATTGTTCCCCCAGTATCTCAGAATACCACTCCTCCAGAGCAAGTGATTCCTGCAGTGAAAGAATCCAATCTAGATCTGTCTTTGCCTGATTATACGCGATCATCGACGGTTGATGAGTCCAAGCTCCAAGGCTTCCGCGATATTCTTCAAATTACAACCCCAGTTGCACGTATCAGGGCATTTGAGGAGACAAGGAACCAGTTTGCGGTTCTCGACACTGGGCTAAACCATTGGCTCCAAGTCACACTTCACGACCAACCTCAACACGCCCATCTAGTCCAGGAAAGCCAAACTTTATCTTCTGGTTTCCCAAAGAGTTCTCCTACGACTCGCCGTTTCCCCAAATTGACATCTCTTGGGACTCTTTCTGCCTCTCGAGAAGACGGTACCCCTACTAGTGCCAGCCACGTTAGGCGTCCTTCTGGTCATATTGGAACCATTGTGAATAGACAAAATGTTGAGCAACGTGGAAAGGAGTTTTTGCACACGGCAGGGACATTTGGTGGAAAGGCCGGCGAAGCAGCCAAGGGTCTATTCGCTAAGGGAAGAAGCAAGTTCCGACAAGGAGGAAACGACAAGGTAGATACATGATCCTTTCTTCTCTTTCTTCTTCAATTGTGGGAATTCGGTTTGGACAGTGCGCTCTGGGCATAGCGCAACAGAAGCGGGTCTTCCGCAGTGCTTCATTTGTTTCTTCTCATGATCTTTCTTGCTCTCTCGATACCACGATGTAATATTCCATTCTGTCGCTATGGCATTGGATTTTAGAATGCGACACGATTGATGCATTGAACTCTTCCATCCTATCCACTCCCATTCATAACTCGAACTGCTTCTGATGTTGGTAACTCTGTAGGGTCAATCTCCATCTGCACGCAAAAGCCTGCAATTCCAATTCTCATTTGGATCTGAGTCGGCCAAATCTACAGGCTACTCTGGTAAAACTCCCCGACGCAACTCTCTCAACTTCAACAGTCTTCCTGTCTTTAAGTTTGGTCGCGGTGAGGAGACTACTTCTAAGTTTAGTGCGAACGATCCTGCTTCTATCGAAGACTCTCAGGATGAAAGTGAACGCAGAGGCAAACGCTTCAAATCCAATGAGCCGTCTGATTCATACGGAGCAAGCAGCACCGAGGCTGGCCGTAATGAACAGGCTGGGGAACCAGGGTTTGTGACCGATTTTGCGCAGGAGATGAATGCCGCACTGGGCCTATCGCCTACTGAAACTCGAGCTCGACAGGCTCAGCAAACAGCTTCTGATGAACCTGTTCGATCCTCTCGTCCTGTTCCACTCTCTGAGCCTGCTCAGGCCGTTCCAGAACCAACCGAAGTTCCCAAGAAGACGGCAGATATACGGTCACCGACGAGAGAAGAATCATTCCTTTCAGCTGATGATGCCGAAGCCAACATTTATCTCGCCTCTCTGCCATTGGGAGATGTTCAAGACTCTCAGAAAGACCTCCCAACACCACCTGGTGAGCATACCGATGACTTTGCTTCCTCTGAAGCGGCCAACATGCCAAGTCGATCTGGGAAAGAAGCATCGCATACCACAATTCCCTCGATTCGTGCTGTTTCCGAAGAGGACACGAAGCCACCAACTCCTCCGAAGGATCTTTTAGTTAAAGAGCCTGAATCGGCTGATTTGCCACCAGTGCCGATGAAGGATCTGGTGCCCGAGGCCGGCAATCCCCTTCAAGAGCCAGAGCATGATGAATCTCGAAATCAACTAGCGCCTCCACAAAACGGCCATACTCCACGTCAACCATCAGTCTCAACGCTTGGAGAGGAGGAATGTCAGACTACAGCACGATATTCAGAAAAAGAAAGCAGTCCTCCCTCTCCTATTCAAGCAGCAGTTAGAGATTTTGATGACCCTCTCCCAGAAGAATCCATCTACGGGCAAGCGATTCCACCAGCTCAGATCTCTAGAGCTTCAATACCGCCAGCTGAATTGGCGTTTCCTGGATTTACTCCTCATCCAGCAATATCCCCGAGCTCGCAAGAAATTCTGGAGTCCAAACGCAGGTCGATCAGTGGATTACCACCTTCTGCGCCTGGTGTACAGAGCCCGCTCAGAAATGAAGTGAGATACTCTCCTGGAACCCGAAGCAGCATGATGAGCTTTGGCAGTTTTGGTCGCCCAAGTACCAACCATAGTCGAGGAACTCGTCCAAACACACCAGGGAACGACTTGTCGCAGCAAACTCACTCTGGCTCGGCCACTCAGAATGGAGATTCAAAGATGGACAAGTTAAAGAGCTTCGGGCGTCGACGCAGAGCCTCGGTGGGTAACATCCTGACTGGTATTCAAGTCGACCTCCAAGGAGCCCTCCAAAATGATCAAGATAAACCCCAAAAGAAACGCGGTTTCAGTCGGATTAGCGGGTTCTTTGGTCGTCAGCAAGAGTCTCAACAGTCCACCAGCCAATTCGAGCAGTCTAGAAAGACAATCCAAGCTCCTTCTACCATCAAAGCTCTGCCTACGCCTCCCTCGGGAGCTCATAAGGATGGTTCTACGGAGCCAAATGGACACAAGGCCTCACGCTCCTCTATGGATAAGGCCCTCCCAGTACTGCCAGCTCCCGAGAATGGTAGCGAGACAGCACGTTCATCACTAGATCGCCCGCGTGCCTCCATATCTGGACCACCAACTAACTCCGGGGGCAGTCGCTTCTATTCCCAACTTATGGCCGGTGGAACTCAAGATTCTCCCGCACAACATACTCGGTCTCAAAGCCAGCCCCTGATGATCAGCCATCCTCTATCTCCGGTGGCCCCATCCGAATTCGAGCATAGCAGCTCCGATTCATCTGCTTCTTTGAATGAATTGACAAAAGGAGAATCACCAAAGGAGTCACCACCTGTGCCGCCGAAGTCTCCAGTATCCGAAGAACAGATCAAGACCGAGGAAAACACATCTAACCACAAGGCTGACGCGCCAAAATCCGCGCAAGACAGTCCTACACAGCCAATTCTTGCCCCGGGTCTCAGCGTGGTACAAGGGAACCCCGAATCCACCACTCAAATTGCGGGAAGCGATGAGCCCAAGAACATCGTATTTTCCAATATCCATGCTCATCCTCATCGCGAGGGCGAGGCTCGTACTCTGAACGAGAGAGCAGAGCCTGTCGAATTACCTCTTACGCGAGACGACTCGAGCGAGGAGATTGTCATGTCTCCTACGGCGTATCCAGGACAAGAGTGGACGCCAATGCATTATTATCAATGATATCGCGTTATGTTTCAGCAAAAATCCTTTGTTACAATACTCGATACCCCTTTCAGTTCTTACTGTCCTTAGCACGCCTTTGTACTACATCTTGCACTTGTCTTTCTTCTGTGCGGGCATAGCTTTTGTACATTACCATCTCTCAGTTGTGATACACCCATGGCTCACATATCTGGCCATCTATCTGAATTGTCCTTGTGAATCCTTACAATATCAATTGGATACTCTCATTCATGGCATCAATTATACAGATCTGATTTCTAAAATCAGTCTCAAAACAGGATAACCTCTGCAATACACCAGCCGTCAACAACACAACTACACTACTTAGAGTGCACAACACCCCAATCAATCCACTGAACATTTCCAAAAACACCCTCCTGATCCTGAAACACTTTTTTCGGTTCACTAAAAGCCTGCCACCCTTCTGTACCCAACAAAGTCGTAACACCCCCCTCAATTCTCCCAGTCTTATTAAACCCTGGTCCATAACTCTTATACTCCGCCTGAAGAGTAACACCCTCCTCATACCTTGCAACACCATCAACAATCCAATCAATATACCCACTCGATCCAATCGTACCATCCTCATAGCACCGAGCAAAGATAGACCGATGCAGCGAATTCCACGGTCTCCCCAACGCACACGCCCCTTTAATTTCCGGTGCAATGGAGGAATTCGCCGCTTTGAGAGTGGAATCAGCAATGTAAATCCCATACTTATTTTCGAAAGTCGTATTCGTTCCCTTCCACGCTGTAATTCCACCACCACATCCACGAAGTTGTAATTCAGAAGATTGAATCCAAGCCGTTCCAAATCCATACAGGAAATCCGTTTGACCGGCTAAAATGCTCTTATAGAAATAGGCGTTTCCGAGTTTTCCAATGTACACCTTTTTTTTTACATTTAAGTAATTAGCTTCAGTTATCGTTCTTCAAAAATGAATGGAATAATGAACGTACCGTATCTTGATAAGAGTAAAATCCGCAATAGTAGAAACCACCATTCGCTCGACTGAAACTTATAGCATGAGCCGGCCCATCCGAGTATTCTGCCCATGTATTTCGAAAGTCGATGTTATATGCCCTGAAATCACGATTGCCAAAGGGTGTATCTTCGGGAACAGCGAACCCCGTTGGTCCAGAACCAGTGATACTTGCATTCAGCGTCGGTGCAACAACTAACACACTTGAATAGACATTGTCAACGGATTTACCGGTAGAGTCCTTATTCGCGGCGGCCCATTTCAGGGTGACTCTATTCCGGGAGGGATCTTTCGGTGAGGAAGTTGAGCCTAGGAGGGTTATTGGTCCTTGGCGGGTGATGTTTACTTGTTCCTCGTAGATACCGGGTAAAAGGAGGATTGTGGCGGTTGTGTTGTCATTTGGTAGGGAGGTAATTGCGTCCTGGAGAGTGGTGAAGTCTGCTTTATTGGACTTGCCGACTATGAGAGTTCCGTGGGGACAATGGCTTCGACTTGTTTGGCATTTCTCGCGGGTGTTTAGGGTTGATGGGAGGGTTGCGGCTGTTATGTGGGTTGATTGGAAGAGGAGTGGGAGCAAGGGGAGGAGTGAGAGACCAAGCATTTTGAAGCTGATCTGCTCTATCTTGAGTGACTGGGTAAAGTAGGACTGAGATCTATGACTGTGGTTTATGACTGGACTTTATAGAAGATCAGATCAGATAGACCTATTATGCGGGCATGATCCCAGAGTTCATCTTCAACACGGCACCCGGAAAATCTTCTCGTCATTCTTAGATGAGGCTAGATCGATATTGGCATAAGGCCCGGAGATAGATTAGTATTAACATTGACAAGGGCAAGATTATCGTTTGAACTTCGAATGATCTCCGCAAATGACCCCGCGAAACGGAGTAGCAAGAAGCTTAGTGCTTCCCCCGCATGGTGGAAGATCTTGTCGCGAAATTGCTGATTCGATTGGAGACGGAGAATTAAGCGTCCACCTGTAGGAAGCGAGTGGGGGGTAGGGATGGTAGTTGCCAGTGCAATGCAGATATGGGCTACTAGG
>Ga0102593_1001395_pt1 | contig 23890 bp, 17 predicted proteins | sample AraplaCol_mMS_r2_2_FD_76862 | JGI IMG/M metagenome (GOLD analysis project Ga0102593, IMG submission 76862) | Arabidopsis root microbial communities from North Carolina, USA - plate scrape MF_Col_mMS_r2 (SPADES assembly) (version 2) | ecosystem: Host-associated > Plants > Roots > Endosphere...
TAAGTTCTTTCATAATAGGATGATTCCGAGAATTTAAAAATAAAAATGTAAGTATATAATTTATTTAGAAAAATTGATATATATGAAAAGAATAAGGAAAAAAAAAAAAAAAAAGAAAGAGGTCGTACCGAATCATAGGAGCTGTTTCCAGCTCCTCCGGTATCCGAGCTTCGGTTTAGCACCTCCTCCTCTGTGACGTCGGGCACAACATAAACCTGCAGAATTGTTTTGGCGACATCAAACGGTTGCGCAACCAAAACCTGGGTGTATCTTCTCAAAGCCGAGTTTAGGGTATCGCGAACCCAATCGGACACCGATGGAGAGGCATCCAAATAGTCGGCATAATCGAGGTCGGGGATGAGGTCGCGCGCGGTGCTACCAAATACTTGAGCCGACGATGGAGAGCTAACCTCGGGGGATGAAGTATTAGGCGATAGGCCTGATTGAGGAATATAGTATGGTCGCAAGGGATTGATCCCTTCACGGGACGCCATATTTTGGGGGGTGGATAATTTAAAATGACGTTGTTAAAAGGGATTTGAAGGGTGGAGGGGTTTAAAGGGAAAAAGAGCTTCGGAGAAAGGCAGAAGTCCGAAAGACTCTCGCCGCCTTTTTTTCACTGCTTTGTCACTCTTTTTTTTTTCGGAGGTCGGCCATTGGACGATCAACTTCGTTCCCTTCTTCTCCGCCCCAGATCTTTTTCCCGTTTCCCTTCGTGTTTTCTTGTAAATCAAATTCAAGGTCCCCTCCCCTTTTCTTCTTCTTTTTTCTTTGTCATTTCCTTTTATCAATTTCCAACACAATGGCACTTTGGAGGGAATTCGGTCTACAATTAAGGCGCGCCCTGCCTAGATCCTCCGCCGGTGAGATGTGCCTGGCTCAATCGCGGAGATACGTCAGCCATTCGGCAACACCGTGGGGAACCGGAGAAGTCGCAAACACATACCGACGGGGTCTGGGACTATACAAGGGTGTACGATCTCCTTCGCAAGGGTGGAATTTATCGCAGCGATCCTTTTCGGTATCGGCGCAAGCTGCTCATGGCCATATTACGCCGCCGAAGCCTGGTGAAGAGTGAGTCAAGAGGTCTCCCGAGTAATGGAAGTTCCCGGCATGTTTTAATGGATTGAAAGGATCAATGTGACTTTCATTGATAAGGATGGCACGGAAGTGAAGCTTCAGGTCGCCGAGGGAGACAATCTCCTTGATATCGCACAGGCGAATGATCTCGAAATGGAAGGTATGTACTCTAATGTTATGATTTCTGGCTACACGAGTTATATTTTCGGTCTTGGATCAATTGTTAACACTGTCTTTATTGCTTTAGGTGCCTGCGGTGGCTCATGTGCATGCTCAACCTGCCATGTCATCGTCGATGAGCCGGATATGTTCGACAAGATGGAAGAACCCTCGGACGATGAAAATGATATGTTGGATTTGGCCTTCGGTCTCACCGAGACCTCGCGACTTGGATGCCAGGTGCTCATGAACAAAGACTTGGATGGACTGGTTGTCCGCTTGCCTACAATGACTCGAAACCTTCAGGCAAGCGACTTTGAGCAGAAATGAAGGCTGAAATGCTGAGCATAATCATAATTTATTGGAGAGCCGGGTGTATACCCTTGGAGATGATGTATTAGTCCTAGGGGACCCTGTATTATTTTTTGCATTGGATACGTCCAGCAGACTCGAGGATACTGAATTTGAAAATCTCCTGTACTATTTATAAAATGAAATATAAAAAAAATGATCAAAACAAAGTGGAATCAAAACGTGGAATATCGATGTACAGGGTGAAGAAATCATGGATACAAAATCTCCCAACGCCACAAACATGCCATGGATACATCATAAGGCTTTTTTTGGGGGGGGGGAAGGGTCAACTAAGCCTCCTCGATGTTGAGCGGCTTACCCTTCTTTCCATTGATCAGATCAAGGAAGCCTTGCTTGCTGACTTCATTGACGGCCTTCTCGCGTTCTCCAATACCAATAGTTCCCTTCTTCCGCTCATCCTTGGCAGCTTCCTCACCGCGAACTTGAGCTGCCCGCACCGCATTGAACAGCTTGACCACACCACGCTGTGCCATCTTTCGCAATCGCTTCTCGTCTTCTGCGACAGCTCCAGTGACACCTCTTTGGATTCCCATAACATCGCGAACACGGCCTCGATCCAATTCTTCCTTCTTCTCAGCGCGCATTTTAGCTCGCGCTTGCTTGTCGAGCTTTTCATTTGCAGCTTCACTAGAAGTTTGGTGGGCGATCTTGCTTCGGGAAAGAACGGGGTCGGCGCGAGCAGAAGAGGGGAGTTTCGTGGAGAGAATTTTAGAGATGGAGGTTGAGAAAGCGGTTGGGTCGTTTCGTTTGGGGACATTACGGCGCTTCTTTCCAGAGTCTGATGCCGAGGAGTCGGAAAGGTTGCCATCTTCGTCAGAACCAGAAGCATCATTCTCTTCATTGTCGTCTTCGACCTCGTCGTCATTGTCGACCTCGTCGTCTTCATCCTTCTCGTCACTAGAGGCTTCATCGTCTTCGGCAGGTTTGGATTTCTTCTGGAGCGCGGGTTTGACAGAAACCTTGGCCTTTTTGGGAGTCGGTTTGACGGATTTCTTGTTGGAAATAGAGACACCGCCATCTTCTTCTTCTTCTTCTTCTTCATCGGAGTCGGCGAGGTTCACGGCCTTGAAATCTCCATCATCTTGCTCATCTTCCGAGCTACTGTGGTAGGCAGATTGCTTGCGAAACTTCTTGGGACGGGAGGTCTTTCCTCGCATGCCATCGTTTACCTTGCGCTTCTTGGAATAAGAGCCCACCATTGTGAAAAGAAATCCAAATTCAATTGAATTGTGGTGGAAAGTAGAGAAGCAAAAAGTCGCCGGGGCGCATATCACTCAACTTTTTTTTGGGCGGTGAGAGTCTGCCGGCTCTCCGATTGGCACTCCGCACTGGGGCCCTTTCCCCCCTCCACACATGTCCATCTTCGTTCTGGCTGTGAACACATCTCCCATCCTCAGTTAAAGCTAGCATTATTCATTCACCATGGTCCTCCAGGATCTAGGTCGGCGTATTAACTCTGCCGTCAATGACTTGACGAGGTCGAATAACCTCGATGAGAAGGTATGCCATGTACGGAGACTATGTTAGCAAATTCCTGTATTAACCACACCTCCAGGCCTTCGATGACATGGTCAAGGAGATTTGCGCGGCTCTCCTGTCTGCTGATGTTAACGTGAAACTCGTCCAAACCCTCCGCAAATCGATTAAATCTAGCGTCAACTTCTCGCAGATCCCCGCCGCCACCAACAAGAAGCGCCTTATCCAGAAGACAGTGTTTGATGAATTGGTTGCTTTGGTCGACCCTCATGCGGATTCCTTCCGTCCCAAGAAAGGCCGCCCCAATGTCATCATGTTTGTTGGTCTTCAGGGTGCTGGTAAGACGACAACTTGTACCAAGCTTGCTCGCCACTACCAGACTCGTGGCTTCAAGACGGCATTGGTTTGCGCGGATACTTTCCGTGCCGGTGCTTTCGACCAGTTAAAGCAGAATGCAACCAAGGCAAAAATCCCTTACTACGGTAGTTTGACCCAGACTGATCCCGCTGTTGTTGCCGCGGAGGGTGTTGCCAAGTTCAAGAAAGAGCGATTCGATATTATCATTGTCGATACCAGTGGTCGCCACCGTCAAGAGGAGGAGCTGTTCACCGAAATGACCCAAATCCAGACCGCTGTTACCCCCGACCAGACCATCCTGGTCCTGGATAGTACGATTGGTCAAGCTGCTGAGGCTCAGTCCGCTGCTTTCAAGGCCACTGCAGACTTCGGTGCTATCATTATCACGAAGACCGATGGCCACGCGGCGGGTGGTGGTGCTATTTCAGCTGTTGCTGCAACAAACACACCTATCATCTTCTTGGGTACTGGTGAACATATGATGGATCTAGAAAGGTTCGAGCCGCGCGCATTTATCCAAAAGTTATTGGGCATGGGTGATGTTGCCGGCTTGGTCGAGCACGTTCAAGCCATGACCAAGGACTCTGCCGGCGTTAAGGAAACCTATAAGCATATTGCTGAGGGAATCTACACTGTTCGGGATTTCCGTGAGAATATCACATCCATCATGAAGATGGGTCCACTCTCTAAGCTATCTGGTATGATTCCTGGATTGTCAAATCTGACCCAGGGCCTTGACGATGAGTACGGCTCGCTTAAGCTACGCCGTATGATCTACATTTCCGATAGTATGACTGCTGCCGAGCTAGACAGTGATGGCAAGATTTTTGTTGAACAGCCTAGTCGCATGGTCCGTATTGCTCACGGTAGTGGTACCACTGTTCGTGAAGTCGAGGACCTGCTCTCCCAGCACCGCATGATGGCCGGCATGGCTAAGAAGGTCGGTGGTCAAAAGAAACAGATGCAACGCGCGCAGAATATGCTCAAGGGTGGCAATAACCAGCAGCAAATGGCCGCTATGCAGAAGCGTATGGCCGCTATGGGTGGTGGTGGTGGAATGCCTGGCATGCCAGCAGGTATGGACATGGCTAAGATGATGGAGATGATGGGCGGTGGCGGCGGAGGTGGTATGCCTGATCTCTCAAGTATGATGAGTCAATTAGGTGGAATGGGTGGTTTGGGTGGTCTGAGTTCGCTGATGGGTGGCGGTGGTGGTGGTGGTGCAGGTGGTGGTGGTGGAGGAGGACGTGGACGTGGACGGGGTGGACGGTAGTCTCTCAGTGTCATTTGTGCCATTACCCTGTACACACTCATTGTGACCCGTCACCTTTGCATCCGGACCGGTGTTTGGCGTTTGAATTCCGTATATGATTCAATTTGCAATTACTGCATATGATCCACGAGGCTCCATGCGGCATTGAAGTGATAACAATAAATATACTATTTTACCTGCTAGTTTTACATACCACAATGGCTCTGAATCTCACATTGTTTATATGTCATTTTCCCCTGTACCAAGATATCTTCATTCCACGATTTCATAACTCAAGAAAAGAGCATCTTAGTCCTCCGTGGTCGTCTTCTGTATCTTGCTCGATACTTGCTCGTATAGATCAGTCGCCTTATCAATAACAAAATGGGCAAGCTCTTCTATTCTTCCAATCATTCTTTTCACAGGAACATCCCATCCCTCTTTCACCAAATCATCCTTGACAACTTGTCCAGGAGGAAGGAAAGAAGGTTTCCGGGCCTTCGTGGCCGCCTTAGCCCCAGCAGACTCTTCAAGAGGAACGCTCAGGCGGTACTGCCAAACGACCTCACCATCAACATACAATGAGTAAGTGAGTACGGAGCTGCGAACAGGAACGGGGGATACACCAGCGACATCAACATCGATAACACCTTCGCTGATGTCAATAAGACCGAATTTGCTATTACCATCAGGCGCATATTTCACAGAAACATCTTCATCATCCTTTTGACGGTATGAGCGAATAGGAAGGTAAAACATGCTCAGCGGACCAACGCTGAACTCATGAAGTCCATATCCAGCCGTATTAGGCTGCATTTGCGCGGACGTCAGTTCAAGCGCGGGATCTGGGAAACGAGTTGCGCCAAACTCGTGCCGGTCACCACTGAGCAAAATTATGCGGACACCGATTTCGCGCTCAGCGCGCCACATTGCTTCGAATACGGCACGACGCTCATTCAGGAAGCCGCCCCATGTGTCTGTTGTGCCGACCTGCCAGTTCTTTGTGAAGGGAACGCTGGATGCGATGATTTTCCAGTGGACACCGGCTGGTTCTGGGGTGGAGAGATATTTTAGTAGAGATTGAAGCTGTGCGTAGCCGAGGATTGTCGAATCTTCTTTCGCGGGCTCGGAGCGGTAGGTACGGGTGTCCAGCATGAAGAATGAGGCCGGGCCATTGACGAAAGAAAAGTATGTTACGTTGTCAGGATGTGCGTATGGATGTGCTGGTACTGGTGGGTTTGCGCTGACATGATAATGGAGAAAAGGATCAGCAGCGGCCGGGTATGGTGCTGTTTTATTTCCCTTGGACCAGTCATTTTCAATCTCGTGATCATCAAGAGTGTGAATCCAAGGGAGATCAATTGCTATTCCAGCCTCGGAGGTTGCGGCCCATGAAGGAGATGAGTAGATTCTCCGGTATTCACTACGGTAGTGGGCCACCGAGGAGCCAAATCGAAGTGGCACGTCGATATAGACAAAGTCGCCTAAGAAGAGCATGAAGGCAGGACGGAGCAGAGCAGGTAATTTTCCAATTGCTTCGGTCATCTGCTCAATTCCAGGAACACGAAGTGGATGAGAAAGCACATTGTAAGGGAAGTTGGGTTTCAAGCAGCTTGATGTAACAAAAGAAAGCCGATTTGCTGCTGGCGACCCCGGCCGTGCAGAGGTGACGAATGCACCGGTCTTGTTATTCGATAGTGAGTATCGATAGTGAGTCGATGGCTTTAGGTTCTTCAGAGTAACAGTAGCTGTGAAATCAGTACTGTTGTCGAGTTTGTAAACAGTGCCTTCTTGGACCCATGTATCGGGCTTAGATGTTTCAGCCTCTTGGTAGGAGACGACTACTGGTAACAGAGACAGATCCGGCTCGCGGAAGAGCAAATTTGCTGTTGTTGGGGAGACATATCCGATTCGAGAGAAGGCAACCTCATCACTGGGGTAAAATACTAGACCCCGAATGAGAAAATCGGTAGTAAGCAATGCTAGCACAACATTGATGAGTGCTGTCGTCCATGTCAAGACTGCGGATCGCCTCGAAGGGAGACCAGTCAGCAATGTCTTCAATGCGGAGTCTCGCGGCTGCAATGTGACTGGATTTTTGGAGTGTTCTGAACATGAATTTAGCTGGAGCTCGAAGAGTGGACCATTGTAGGTGCCACGTTAACTCACTAGTCGCCTTCTTTCTCTCCTTTATCAGCTTCGAATCGACGTTCTCGGGATCATTGTGGAGTGAGAATAGAGAGCTGAGATAGATTCCGAGTGAAGTCAACACAATGGGACCAAATGGAAATCCTGGGATCTAGAATTTTTAGTGAGCTGATGTTGATATGTGAATACTAGACGGGGACAGGGAGACATACCCATCGCAGGAAAATGAATGCAAACAACCGAATTGCTGCAGAGCTTATGCCCATAGCCACGCGACGTAGAGATACCATGGCTGGAGATTGAGCATTGACTGGGACAAATATCACAACACTTAAAGATATGAGAGACAATCAGAATGAAGCTTTGGTTTGGGAGTTGTGGAAGGACGTTGCTTGTTCAGCGGTGCGTTGATTGGCGCGTCGGAGATGACGTAAATCCCAGCCTTGCCGAACACCACAACTACATACAACTATATACTCCTGGTATTATGTAGTAAGGTATACTTTGGGTAATTTTATGATCCAAATATTGTAGAATAAAGACTGAGTGGGTTCTATTGACAAGAGAAATGGGTATATGGAAAACCGAAAGAATTCTCGAAATGAAGGGGAACCGATTCTTCAGGTTATACTACCTAGTATATAGGTAGCGATTGATAGATACGAGTTAGAAAACAAAAGACTACTGAATGGGGTCAAATACATGACTAATATTATATTTTGAAAGAGAGAAAAATTATTGAAGAACTCAAAATATATTGATTAAGCCTCTAAGGGCTTTCTTGGTAATCACAAACTCGTATAGTCTAACATAAAGGAGCGTATATGTGCATCAACCGGCACCAGAAATCTGATATTAATTCACATTCAAAAAGCCAATATCAAAACCAAACAATCGTCCGCCAAACTTGTGAGAAAGAAATACCGTCAAGAAAATAATTTGCCCTTGAAGGGCAAATTAGAGAGACGGAGAGGCGTATAGATCGGGATTTGATTTGGGTAGTCGCTTGAATCGAAGGTATATTTAAGCGGAGGCATTGGCCTCAGCGTTTGCCGAGGCGTTCGCAGAAGCGTTGGCGTCCGCATTGGCGCTTGCATTTGCATTCGCAGACGCGCTGGCGTTGGCGGTGGCTTGCGCATTGGCGGCAGCGGAAGCATGAGCACCGAGAGAGCCGCCAATTGATAGAGAACCTTCACCTTCGCCAGAAGTACCAGTGGGCCCGGGGATTTCCCAAGAGACACTAGTGCTGGTGCTCCAAGAGGGAGAAGTACCAGAGCCTGATCCTACATTTCCAGTAGCGCTTGGGCCGCCCGAAGCAGATCCGGAACCGCCAGCACTACCGGAGCCGTGGCCAGAAACCCCAGCGCCAGCAGAGCTCGAGTCGGAGCCTTCGGCGCCCGAGGAGCTAGATCCTGAGGAGGAGGGTGCGCCAGAAGAACTCGCGCCAGTTGATCCAGAGCCAGAGGCGCCGCCAGAAGCGCTACCAGAAGCACCGCCAGATCCGCCTGCACCAGTTGCACTTGCACCAGAGGGAGTAGCACCGCCAGATCCGCTGCCAGAAGCTCCAGCGCCACCAGAGCCAGAGGCACCACCTGAGGCGCCACCAGAAACACCACCAGATCCTGAAGCACCGCCGGAAGCACCGCCGGAAGCACCACCAGAGACACCACCAGTAGCACCAGCTCCAAGCGCGCCAGTTCCAGAGGCACCAGCACCGAGATATCCAGAGCCACTACCGGAAACACCACCAGAGGCATCGCCTGATGCACCACCTCCAAGAGATCCCGAGGCACCACCAGATCCAGAAGCACCACCGGAAGCACCACCACCAAGAGATCCTGAAGCACCACCAGAGGCACCACCGGAAGCACTACCTCCAAGAGATCCTGAAACACCACCAGATCCGGAAGCACCGCCAGAGGCACCACCTCCAAGGGATCCTGAGGCACCGCCTGAACCCGATGCAGCTCCAGTAGCAGCAGCGCCAGCAGATCCTGTACCAGAAGCACCAGCACCAAGAGAGCCAGATCCACTGCCGAAAAGACCACCAGAGCCTCCAAGGCCAAGTCCGGCACCTAGACCACCGGAACCGAAGCCAGAGCCGCCGAGACCAAGGCCAGCGCCGAGACTAGAGTCACCAGAGGCACCGCCAGTAGCACCGGCGCTAGCAGATCCAGTGCCAGAAGCACCACCTGAGGCACTGCCGGAGCCACCGAGGCCAAGATCAGCACCAAGGTCAGCAGAGCCCGAGCCCGAAGCATCGGCGCTACCAGAGCCACCGAGGAAGCCTCCCAGACCACCGCTACCGCTACCGCTGGCACTACCTCCGCCGTTCAGAAGACCATCGAGGAGGAGACAAGGCTTGCGAGCCTCAAGAGTCTTGTTGGCGGGTGCTGCGAGAGCTGCGCTCGCGAGCAGAAGAACAACAGCAGTCTTCATTTTGATTTTTGAGCTGAACGACTGAACGATTGAGTAAGAAATAAAGATGAGGAAACGAGTGTTGAGAGTTCAACTCTGAACAGGTATTGAAAGAAAGAATAAAAGAAAGATTGTCAAGTTGAGCCGGTCAACTGAAGCGAAGGAGGATGGGTTGATGATTGGAACTGTCGGCGGCGACAGACATGCATCTTTATAGTCTTGTCGAGATCGAGGATCCTCTTGAAAAAAGATGTCTATTTTGGGTGACTGAGCTCCTCATTTGCTCCAGCATTGAGCAATTCATCCAGTCTCAAAGTCAGTCATGGCTAGTGAAACGATTCCCCTGTCTTACGACACCCAATCTGTTTCATGGAACCGTGGTTAGTCTCGTTTTCGATATGCGGATCTTTTTTGGATCACAATTGAGCTTCTTTCTGCACCATCGCACAGGCCATTGCTCCTCAACACTACAACTGGGCTTTAATGATTGGGCTATAGGAAGGTAAGTACTTACTGTGTTATATCTAAGGCTTTCCGAGTCTTCAATGGGTGTATAACCATCCGAGGATATAGATCAACGAGCATGGTAAGCAAGATTCTCATGTCAGAGCCTTTGGATATGCTGTGGATTCTCGTTCTCGACGACCCCCATGACCCACTAGCCAGCATAGGGAACAGTATCTACGGAGTACAGTAGTACAACTATGTACTCCGTAGATGAACTGGAGACTTTGGGGGAACTGGCCAAGTATCAACCCAAAAACAAGGCATCTAACTATATCTGGAACACGGTCCGACAAGAAAGGATCCACTCCCAAAATGGAGTTCGTCCAAGAGCCCCGCTGATTCCGAACGCCGAACCGTTCATTCAAAAGTTAAATTCATAGTCGAATACTTTTTTTAGGTCATTTATAGTATGGCATTTATTAAGGAGTCTCCATACTAACCGTGGGTGCAATCCTGCACGGGTAGATCTTTGGTCAACAACGCATGGTCAACTCGGCAATCCGGCATATTAGGGCTAGCCCATAGTACCATGTTCATTTTAATAACTGAATACCGATCTTGAATTTTGCAGGGTCTCCTGAACCATTGTTCTAGGTTTTAAGTTTAAGGCTAGTTCCTCGTCAGTACTCTAGAATGCTTCCTTTTCTTTGACGTGTACTGCTAACTTTGTACAACGAACATTCGCCTCTATACCCGAATGACTAGGTATCCCCTGAGGTCGATCCAGAAAAGCTGCAGACTGTAGAAGCCTGCTACAGGTGGCGTTCTTAGGGCTGTGCCAAAAATGGATTATGGAACTACACTACAATGCAGAATGCCCCGGAACTCGGGCGATCGGCGTAGTTCGCTTCCTAGTATGTTTCAGCTTTAGGGTGCTTGTTGAGACAATCCCTAACTCATGCACATACCGTTTTCTGAATCTCTTAGTATTACATGATTACTTCCTGATCCGATTACTCATATTTTGTGAATATTCACTACCTGAGAGTGGATCGACTTACAGGGCAGACAATTGATATTGATAGGGCTATCACATTACCTAATTGCTATAATCGGTAACGACTTCAAAATGAAAAAGTCTATATCAGGGATTGAGAATATTCTTGAATATACTGGAGCCAGAATTGTAGTTCCAACATGCTAGTATACACGCTGAAACTCTAGTCCAGTGTTACATGTGACGATCAGCTCAAAACCAGAAGAAGTCTCCAGAAAATATAATCTGCTGTGCTATACACAATCAACTCCAATTGATACCATATACCCTCCTCGTAGCATGAAACGCATCGTCTGTTACCTCGCCGCATTTAGGGCAAGTCCAGCCATATTTGCCGGAGAAGCACAGAGGTAGCGATCTCCACTTGTGGCAATCACTGCGAGTCATAACTGTGGAATATTATTTAGGGCTCAAACTTTACTAGTGATATTCACTAACCTCATTCCAGGAAAAGTTTGGTCGATCTTGAGCGGACCGTGGAGATGCAGTGTTAACGCATATCACCCTTTGGTCAAAGACTGGGAAAGAACTTGAGCTCGAAATGGGTGTATGAAATTTGGAAGGGCTACCAGTGATAATTTTCAAAAAAGCTAGACGAACTTATAGCTAGCATTTAATGCTATACCCCAGTCTTTGGCACAACTCACAATAGCAACAGATTGTGCATAGAAGTTGGGGCTTCGATACGGATTGAGAAATCAAATATGTGCTTGTACTTGGTATAGGCGTATGAGCATCCGTATACATCCAAGTTAGTCGTTCCATGTCTTGAAATCAATCATTAATCTAAGACCCAAAATGTGCATACCCCAGCCGAGAACGGACCGCACTATCCACCAAGAGAAGAGAAGTCCAATGCGCACCAAGGAAAGAAACTGAAACTATCCTCCACGGAGGAATTATGCGAATCGATCTCCCTGAATCACAGATCTAAGCCACCCGGTCCGTTCCAAATACCCCTGATAATCAAGGCTGTCTTCCCTGATTCAACATGTCTCGGAATAAATTGTTCAAGCTATCCATCATGGGTCCAGACGAAAGGACCTGTCTAGCGGCGACGACCAAGTCTTTCATATTCATACTGACAGTCATTTCTGTGGCCCATTCCCACGGCCTTGCACGATCACCCGGAAGTGCATTGAAGTACTCCCACCCCATAACGCCACCGAAATTGGGAAATCGCTCAATCAAAGCCGCGAGGACGGGACTTATCTTCTCCCGAGACACGTATCCCTGGGATCCGTTTCGAGGATTCGTCAAGAGACCATAGACAACCCGACTAGGGGACCAACCCTGCGATATCATTGCTGCATACATGCGTGGGTCATCTGCGGGACCCCACCCATTGTAGAATTGGGCATTGTACCAGCTAATTTTGGAAGAGCGGGCTTGTTCGAGCGCACGATAATCGAATCCGGACAAATTTCCAAGTCCGAGAAGTGCAGCTGCGACGGGCGCCAGAGTGATAATGAAATCGTCGCCCATATCGGTCTTAAGTCGGTCAATCAACCGAATGATGCCCTGGAGTGACATTTCTTCTTCAACATCCAGGTCCAGGCCTTGTAGCCCGTGGCGTCGGATCGTAGCCAATAAAGGCCCGTAGTACTGCTCAAACTTCTCTTGGTTACCGTCCAGGCGTTGGAAAGAGCCTTGTGCAGCACCACCGAGCATGCCCATGACTTTTACGCCGCCCTGTTTCAGCAAGGGTACTTCGTTCCATAATGGGACATATATAGGGCTTTCTGGGGGGTCGTCGTTGAGTGTGATATCCCCGGGATCGCCATTGATATGGAACGCGGCAATAATACAATGAGTAATGCCCGTGTTGTTCGATAATAATGGCATCAAAGAAACATATGGCCCCCGATCTGGGAGAAGTGTTTGATGGTAGACGATTACCCGTCGACGGTCTCCGCCTGCATCTGGAATTGGCGGCATATTAAGATATCGTTTATCCAGAAGTTCCGGTATACTCTAGGGTTGCGAGGAGGACTAAATCAATCTATCCTCTGAGAGTCAAACACAGCGACTCAACTTATATGGCAGAAAAATGTCCCTTCTTTTGGTAGATGTGAGGTTGTTGACTTTTCGATATCAACCGAAACCAAATGACATAGACAAATGATAGCAACAGACGACCCAATATTAAGTTGACGATTGTCCCGACTGCCCCCAAGTTCAAGTTGCTGGTTGATCCCCGCTGCGGTGGATGTCGCTGCTGGGTCATGACTAAGCGCTCGCGGGGCCCCAAGGCCACGCCACGAGATCGAACCACCGGATTAAAGTTGATTATGGGAATTGAGAATGGAATGAAAAAAGACCAAGGGCTGCTACTCTACGATGAACAGTTTTATATTACTGCGATATTAGGTTTCGGGTTGTCTGAATTCATTGAAATGATGTATATTCTTACTACCAATTGACCACTACTATTTACCAGTCTGTAGCAGTTAGCAAGTTCTGAGTTGCCAACTTCATGAAATTTCGCTTGTATAGATTTGGAGAGTAATAAGCAAGTCCACTGTAGTAATTTACTCAGTATATCAGGTTTCACCCGTGAAATATAGTATACTGAGAAAATTACTACTGTCATCGTCGCGAAATTCCGAACTCGAGATTCAACACTTATGAAATGGACTCTGTCATCCCAATGACAGAGTCCATTTCATAAGTGTACGCAAATGCATTCGAAGTTATTTTTATAGGTGAGAGGTATTGTCATAAACCAAAAAAATCTTATACTGCCTTTATGCTATCAGATAGATGCAGTATTTTCGTAGTGAGCCTTTACAAATTGAGAAATTCGATCACCCGACTTGAGAAATATAGATTGTTAGACTTCAAGACACTTACCAGTAGTAAGTGTCAGGTAAAGCGCCACACCAGATGAATTACCTAATTCATCTGCTTATCTACCAGAGGTCGGGGTCAGAGCCTTTAAAATGAATAGTCAATCAGATTTTATGCTATACAGGAAGCTGTAAGGCAATTCTATGCGCAAAGCCCGCAGATACATGTTCCAAGGTTGGAAACGTGGATGGATGGCAAATTTCTATATTGCCCGAAGTGACATCAATTTGCCCCCAGGGCTCCTGACTACTCAGATTGTGGTGTATATTTTCAAATACATATCCTTGCACTTCATACTACTAGTATTTAAATAGTACTCGAGTATACTGCACTCCTCCTTGTACTACTGAGTTTATATAAAAGCTTCGGACTTGAATTTCCGGTTCGTCTAACCTTTCAACTGGCAATTCAATGAGTATCCAAAAGGTAAGTTTCAGTTTCTCTTTATCATATCGTGTCCCTAACCACTGCATGACAACTGATCCTTTGCCCACTACTCTACCCAGTATTCCGAAAAATGCTACGCTTTCTGCGTCGTATGCCGAGATCCCAGCGCGTCACCAATGGGTATAGCCACGGAGTCGCAACGGCCGCACCGAATCGGCATCCCAACCCTAGCAACTTTGCTAATCGGCCACGAGAGGTTCTTTCGGAGATAGGTCGTCGTGGTGGCAAACGGGGTGGTAAAGCGAAAGGCGCTGGAGGATTTCACAACATGGATCTTGAAAAGCAGGTATGAAACCCCGTTCAGAGCTACAGGATAAAATTACCTATCCTGGTCTCTATATCAAGGCAGAGACTAATTTGTTCATTTTTTGTCAATTGGGATAGCATGCTATTGCCTCCAAAGGTGGTCGCGCGCAAAAAAAAGCAGCCATACAGCTGGAAGAGAGCTTGAAGGAGTCTAAAAGACGCAGCCAGGCAGCGATAGTTCCTCCGACATTTGAAGAGTGGAAAACATGAGAAGATCATAAATTCGTTGTTGAATTAATTTATCTGAGTGCATCATGGTAATTTGTAACTGCAAAAGTATTTATTCTTCTACTTTTTATAGTTGGTTTGTTTCATGTCATTCCACGCTAGTCTCAAAGAGGCAAGACGTAAATAATTACGGCCTGGGGCATCAACAAATGATCCGCGGCGACGTTTTTGGAACGTCGCGACTTTCTCTTCTCCCCCGCAATCCACGATTATTGTTATTGTCGTCTTCCCCGGTAGCGCATTTGGTGTGAATATCCCGGTGCTTTCGCAAGATTCTTACAAATATATTGTTTACCTCCTCGTCGACTTACGTCTCTGCGCCTGCGTTCTTGGAATCCTGGACACCACGTTCCAGACGCGTCAGCGACAATGGCGAACACGGGGTACACATCGCCATTCCCAACTTCACATGATACAATCGGGCAATCGACACTTGTGACACCCCTTTTTATGCCATCCTCGCCCCCGCCGAATTTGGACAGCCCTCCCGAGTCGCCGCTTCCTACTGATAGCCCCATCTACTCAGAGGACCACTCCGATCAAGAATCCGTCAGCGACGAAAAGATTCATGACAAAGACGATGCGCCGAGCCAGGCTCATGATCTAGGCCCCCCAAGCCCATCACGATCTGATCTGGATGCCCGCCTTGCCGAATACACTTTAGATTTCAGCCAGTTTCCGAGCGGCCAATTCTCAGATGCGAGAGATGGTCTCCCATTACCGGAGTTGAAAGAGCTTGAAGAAGATAAACTGTCAGATGTTGGAGGACCAGAGGACTTCACGGCGAATATGGAGAAGTATTTGATGGGCGAAGGCATGTCAAGCGTGAAAAAGAGTCGCAAGATGGAAAATCGCGAAGAAAATGGCTCCATATTGCAGCATAGCTCAGTACGCTCTAGGCAACCAGTTATTGAAGAAGATGGTGACTCGGCAGACTATAGCGAATTTGGTCCTCCAGTGGATATGTCGACTCCATCGCATGTTCTGAACCGTACCAGCACGCTTGTCAAGGACTCGAACCTGGAAGATATCGAGGAAGATCCGGCCGATGATTTGCCTAGCCCAGTATCCCCATCTCTCCGAAGAACTTCGATGACGCCTGAAAAAGAAGGGCGGAAGAGCCCCGCGGAAGAGGAAGACGATAAAGAAGCAGAAGAAGAAAAGAAAGAGACACAAGATTTGCTACAGCGCATTGCAGATCTGGAAGACGAGCTCCATGATCGCGATGAGCAGTTGAGCAAAGATCATCAACGAGTGCTCGAGGCTGCTTCAGCTGATGAGCATATCAAGCATCTCCAAGAAGAACTTCAGCAGAAAAACAATGACCTGGAAGAAGCTGAAGCTAGGGAAAACGAGGTCGAGGTACTGCGTGAGCAACTTGAATCCCTACAGGAACAAAATGAAGAACGGGGGAGGCGACTTGAGCTGTTCCAGGACAAGGCTGTAGACATGACTGCGCTAGAACAAAAAGTTCGTGACCTGCAGCAGCAGTTACAGGAAAGGGACTCGCAAAATTCACTGGACGCCGAGCGTTTAGAAACAATCGCACATCTGCGCGAGCAGCTTAGGCTAGCCCAGGAGCAGCTCGCAAAACGCGATGCAACCTTGGAAGAAACTATGGAGAAACTGAGAGAAACTACACGTGCAAAGGAGATACAGCTCAATGAGAAGAATGCCGAAATCGATAAACTCAAAGCCGAGCTTGACGACCAAGCATTGGAAAACGAGCGTCTGGATGGAGAGCTGGACCGCGTTAACCACGATTACCAGAGCCTTGAAGATCGGTATACTACGTTGGAGACACAAAATCAACCTCTGGAAGACCTTGAAGAGAAGAATTTATCTCTTGAAGCAGATTTGAGCCGTGTTCAGTCCCAGGTTGCAGCCCAAGAAAATGCCCTGAAGGCCGTTGCGGCGGACCTACCTGGCGGCCATAGTACCGGTGGCCACAGTACTTACAGCGAGATTCTCGATCTGATCAAGGACATTGGTCACACGAGTATCGACTCAGACTCCAATTTACCACCACCGAAGGACAAATTCCCCGAGGATTATATGCTTGAGCTTCGAGAGGAAATCACGAAGCTCCAACAAGAAGCTCATGATGCTACGGCAGCCCACAAAGCTGCAGATGTCGAGATCAATCGTCTCCGTGAACAGGCCACCGAGTCACAGTCTCTGATCAAGACCATTGAAGCCGAGAACTCTCGGCTTACTCGACGTGTTGATGACCTGAGCGCAAACTTCGACAAAATCCAGCACGAGCTTACTCGTACCCAAGAGGAACACGCCGAATCTCTTGAAACCGTTGCCCGTCTCCAGGAAGAGGCATTGGGCCAGCCACCCAGCCCTCCACCTTCACCACCAGCTGCCCGGGCCGCTCCTGAGACCGAGCAGATGGGCAATGCAGAAAGAGCTGCATTGGAGGCCTCGCACCAAGCACAAATTCGAAGTATTCAGACAGCTCATTCGACAGCCATCTCAACACTCCGCTCTTCACATGCTGAATCGATGCGCAAGATTAGGGACCAACTCAATGCCGCCGAAAATCGCGAATCCGATCTCCGTGCAGAACTGGCGACACTCCGCAGCTCAACTTCCACTCAAGAGTCCAAACTGCGCAAATCATTCAAGTCGGAAGTTCGTCGCCTTGAGTCTGTAATTGCTGCAAAGGACGAAACCGCTGCCGCGGTCGACCAGCGCATTGCATTGTCTGTGGACAAGCGCGAGGAAGAATGGCAACGTCGTGTAGATCTGTTGCTCAAAGAACGGGATCGTATGGCCAAGGCTCTTATGATGTACTGGGGCGAAAAAGAAATGGGCCATGGGCCAGGGATTCTGAACGATGGCAAGGAGAACCGCGGGGAGTCAACGAATTCCAAAGCAGGCCAAGCATATCGGTATAAGTATGCGTACAAGCACAAATCTAGGAATGGGGAGAGAAAGTCATAAATGCTAGGGCTCGCTTATTAGGCTCATGCGTGTCGACTTGGCTTCTCTAACTTACGTTGGCTCTGTCATACCTTATTATCTTATTCTTATTCGCATGTCGCCTATTGAAAATGGAGTGCTGGGGGTGCTGGGATTTTGCATGTAGCAAGGCGCATTCTGTATTAAATAATTCAAATTGAAAGGTTCATATTCAATTGTATCCATATCACTAAACTATCACTACTAAAAGTATTTGAATATTTCGAGTTTTTGACGACAAGAACGGAAAAGATGGCAACTAAATCCCACAAGCTTGGTATCGAAACAGAATTTGAAGTTCAATAACAATAAAATGAACAACACTTCCAGATAATTCCAACGGTACAATTGTATAACATTCAAGTCGAGCCACACTGCAATTAGATAAAGAAGAAAGAAACAAAGTCTGACCGGCAGACAACATAGTACATTAAGGGAGATTTTAGTAGAAGTTCATACTTGTACGGTTCGCACCGCGATAAGTATTGTGATCAAGGACGTTCCGTGAGGTTCGGGGAGAATTTAGATGAGGTTCGTCCATAGAAGAAAGTGGGTCAGATGCTTCTAAAATGCAGCTGAGAGGACCACTTGCTCCACCGTAAGTACTGCTGCGAGGTCGGCGAGTGCTTGGGTAAATGATCTCGACATCATTGCGGCGAGGAGCAGGAATTGCTCGGCTTGGATCGAAGACGTGTTGACTTGCCCAGCGGGTGGGAATTGGCTGTGGTGGATAATATTGCAGGTGATATTGGCTTTGAGTGTGGCGTGGCAAATGCGATTGCTCAAATGAGTATGAACTACTTCGGACTGGGGCGGGTAACTGAGCCACAGCGGGTTTCATAGTTTGCCGTGAGTTGCTTCGTGACGATGAAGTGAAAGGTAACGGTGACATCGAGGCATTTTGTCTGCAGGATGTGGAATATCTGCGAGAATTTGCTGGGACAGGAACTGGTGCTGGCGAAGGTGTCTTTCTGGGAGTGTGGTTTGGGTGATGGGGATGATGGATCGAGCGTGCGGCTGTGGTGAGGCATTCGGTTTGAGATCGTCGTACATTGGCTGGCTCTGGTGCGACGACTACTTCAGGTGCATCTGCAGAGTTCATCGTCATGGTTCGGTTGTGGCCGTCGGGCTTGTGGCTTGCAGGATTATCGGCGGGTTTAGTTGATGTTTCAGATGTTGTAGAGGTCGAATGTTCGGTCATGGTAATGGTGTCCATTGTCTTATATTCGGGGTCTTTGAATTGCGGTTGTTCTTGAGATGTAGAAGGCGTGACCACCTGCTTCTCTATATCCGATGCAGCATTGGGATCGGCCAGGGCGCGAATTTGAGGGTCCGAAGATAATGGCAAGGAGAGTGGAAATGACTTGGGGAGAAATCGCTTGAGAGAAGACAGTGAAGATTTCCCACGTTTGTGATATGCAGTATATTGCTTGGGGATTGGTGGCACTTTAGGTGTAAAGAAGTCGGCAAGCAAGTTCTTGGATTCAGAAGCTGTATGAGTCGTCACGACGGTAGATGTCCGTGAAATGGGATAGAAGTCACTAGCAACAGTTTGACCACTTGGGGATAATCGCGGATATGTATCATCGGGCGACACTGTGGTTCCTGAGGTGATTTCTCCGTACGTTGAGCCTGGGTCAGTGTTGACGCGAAGTTGTGGTCGTAGTCGAACTGGAGCAGGGTGTCGTATACTGGGATGACAGTTGACTTTATTGGCGATTGGGTCGATATACCATGGCTCCTCTCCTGTTTTCCCATCATGCTGGCGACAGAGATTTAGGATCTCATTCTTCAGAGTTTCGTCACTATCCCAGCTGTGTCCTGATAAAATACTGCCGTCGCGTAGTGATCGTTGGCGTTTGTATATACCTAGTATTGACACATCATAGGGCCGATCGCATAATTCCCTTGCGCAATACATAGTACAGAGAGTCACCCTGAGAGGAAATGATTAGAACATAACTTGAAACTTCGGGAAAGGGTAGGAAACAATCTGATACTACTCACAGAGCCACGACTGAGACGATAACTGTGGAACGATGGAATGCACAGCTTACTCCCACCCGCCAGAAAGTGGCGTCAGTTCCCTCTGGCAGACAGTAGACCTGCTGGGCAGCAACTACCAGTCCGGAAACTGAAGTAGCTAGCCAGAGCATGAGATCTAACCGGTAGACATATGAGCAAATATTGTGCAGGACCGTCTTCTGCTGACCAAATCCGCCGATTTTGTTATACTGCCAGGCGACCAGGCTCTGCAGAGAGATCAAGGGAATAGTCATGAAAGACTAGGAGACATCAGTAATAGGACAGGTACTAAAAATAAATGAGTAACGTACCGAGACCATCGCGAGGACTAGACTCAAGGTCATTTTCGAATCTACCTGATGTTTTCCATAGAGGAAAAGAACCAATACTAGTTGGAGCACCGATTCGAGAATGAGAAAAAATAGCGAGACGAAAATGACAAGTTTAGTCCAAGTGCCTTCCTTGCGCGGCGTTGCAGAGAAACCGGTTGCCATAATGGTGTTCTTTGAGAGCGAGCTGCACTGCAGCGTCGCTTTGATATCGTGGTGAGATATAGTCAAGAGGGACCGACTGAGGATAAACGAAGATTCACTGAAGAACCGCCTAACCCAAGTTCTGCCCTTTTAGGAAATCATCAATGGTAGAAGAAAAAGACGTGTCGAGGCACGAGGAACGATCACGGACTAAAAAAGGGAATCAAATTAAGCAGTGCAGGCCTAGGAGCGCGTCGACGCGCCAGAGTGTGGAGGGGTGGAATGTGCCAGCCGAGGGGTCGGGCATGGGAAGAATCCCAGCCGCGACCAAAGCCTGCGCGAAAGCTATTCATTTCCCGAAGATGATCAAATTTGATGATCTGCTGGAATGTTTGCCAGCGTGGGAGGTCAAGGTACAGGCAGGGAGGAGACCATCGAGTGTACTGGTGGCCATCCCTGTGGGTAATCTTTTACTCGACGTCAGCTTGTTTCGCGCCTTGAGAATGGAAGATTCGGAGAATTTGAGGAATCCAGTGTTTCCAGTCGGAGAATTGAACAGGGCGGTCCTTCAGGGGCTGCCTAGGATGAATTGTTTGTCGAGTTTGTCGAGGGTTGAAGTTGGAAGTTGGTTTTCTAGGGCGAACACCCCTCGATGATGATGTTGCTAACCCCAATCCTTTCCATATTGACAGCAACCACCAACCACAACTAATAGAGAAAATGCGAAAATCACTAGGCCATTAAATCGACGTGACCATTAAATCGACGTGGAATTTAAGATTGAGGACTTGAATTTGGTGGCCAAATATTCAAAACTATCCACGTCAAACCGCTCATCTACAGCCCACACGTGATGTGAAGGGGTTCCCTTCAACCAGTCCTTGCTGGACGAGCATCCAGGAGTTCCCAGACTCATCATATTTCAAGTTTTCGGCTCGCACATAGAGTGTCTCGCCTGCTGTCATTGCTTTGGAATGTGAAATTTGCCTGTCAACACTACTCTGGGTGAAAATTGGCGGGTTCTCGCCTCATCCGAACGTTTATACTTCAGCATATCTGCCTGATACGAGCAAGGTCTATGAGGTATTCGATTTATTCCATTCCAGTCTGAAACCTTGGAAAGAGATCTGAACCTCTTAAGAGATCAGGAACTCGTGACCAGATAACCAAATTTTGATTCTGGTAACCTCCATGTCAACGGCAAAAACAAACTCCCTATACAAAGCCAATATTAATATTGACTTTGTCATTGTTGGCAGTGCCACCAAAGAAACTTTGATCAGAAAAATCGACGATGAGTGGGAGGACGCTGATTCTGCCTCAACAGCTTGAAGATGATCATGATGGCTAGGACCTTCGACTTGAGGTCATGAATTGTAACAGATCTTGAAGGGAAGTAGTGTTTTTAAGACTTTAGGTTTCCCGTTAAAAGTCGGGGCACAGGGAGAATGCATTACATTGTGATCTCATTTGAAGTAGATCTAGACACCTGGGCAGGCAATACCACCTGGGAAGTGGCATGGATTCGGCTAGATTAGCCACCGAATTCATACTTCGCCTGCCCTTGTGCCTGGGACGGTTTGAACATGTACATGTGTCCACCATCATCGTTAGGATCTGGGTCTTGCGTACGGTCCCTTGCAGTTGTTAAATACAGAATATCATGGTTTTTGCCGCCCCAGGTTGGACACGTTAAGTATTTAGCTGGAAGTCCAATCTCCATGAGCTTTTGACCATCGGGATTGAAAACCATGACTTTGCCCGTAGAATACACAGCGACCCATAAGTTACCATCGTTACTAAATCCAAATCAGGTAAGCATTCTCGATCCAAATATCTGGGGATGGTGAAGCTGAATAAGAGAACGACTGACTCTGTAACTAGCCCATCTGGCTCTGCACCGGTAGCTCGGAAATCAACGAGAATGCGCTGATTTGAAACATTTCCAGATTCAAGATCAAAGTCAAGGGCCATAATCTTCATGCCCATCGAGTCATTCAAGTACACTGGTCTTTTAGCACGGGCTCTAATCGCAGATATTGAATGTGAAAAATCACTCACTTGTCTTGTTATCAGGGCTCCATTTCACACCATTACCGCACAGTATTCCACCAGGAATCATCAGATGCAGACTCCCATCGGGGTCATACCTCCACAACCTTCCTCTGGGCTCTCCATAGCTTCCAGGCCAATTTTCCAGGTCGAAACTCGTAGCCTTAACATCTATTTCTGCCAACCAAAAGCGACCAGCAGCATCAACACCACCGTCATTGAATCGGCGAATATCTCTCTCGGCTGTGGGAATGATCTCACGGACAACCTCGAATGTTCCACTTGCCTCGTCTAGAAAACAGACACCTTGGTAATAAGCCGCGATGTAGCTGCCGGGTTTATTTCGACGAAATGCTGCAACACTGAGACTGTCGGCGAGTGCAATAATCCGAGCATTCTCGCCTGTAGGAAGGCCAGATTCTGGATCGACTGGAAGGATATAAAGCTCGCATGGCGAAGACAAGCAATCGAACCAGTGCAGAGTAGAGTCACTGGCTCGATAGATAGGACCCTCCCCGAGCACCATCCGACCCTTCGGAGGTCGATAGATGGGTGGTCCCGTTGTGAAGGTCTCTACTTTGTCATCCATAATAGCAGGTATGTAGTCGAAGATATTTGACAGATAGAAATTACTTGGCACCGCACACTGAAAATTCCCGGGGCAGTCAGTGACTCCACAGTGGCTGCTTGACACGCGGTGGGGTCTCCCCGGACGTGGGGGTATTTGAGCGGAGAGAAAATCACTTTGTAAAGTGATTTAATCCTAGAATATTTAAGCTAAACTTCTAGTAAACTTAATATATTGTCATTTCAGATTCGATTTCAATGTTGATTCGATTCTGAAAATCTTTCTACGAAGGGAATATCGTGTTCGATTGCCCAATCGACATGATTATCTGCAGATGTCATCTCGTCAGCATTGGTTACTAATCTGAAGGAAAACTTACTACTAAGTTGAGGCGACCCAAATATGAAGACCTAGCTAAACATAAAGATCGGCTTAATTTCTAGCTTAGAATGAGGGTGCCGGATTGATATTTGAAACAAGCACATTCAATGCTTGTTCATTACACCTCGTCACATCAGCAATACTCTTCAGGCCTGACTGTGGATTCCTTACTACTGAGATATCATAGTTTCACAAGCAATAGGTTGATTAGCTTCCATCAGCTGGACTCTGGAGAAGTACATCTTGAGAGTATTGAACAGTCGAAACGCTACCACTAGGTGATTTTCCAATCCTTCGGGGCCTGACGATGTTGATTGGCTATGACTCGTTGCGTACCATACTAAATTCCTCTTCTAGTGACTACAATAGCCACTACATAATACATGTCTGACAATATAACTACTATTCAGTATGATTATTAGACATAGCGGTCGCGCAGCACACAACTTGAATTAACCAAGCGACTTTGAGTTTAAGAAATGCTTAGAAAAAGTCTACCGCTATGATTAAGGTTAATCTTTGAGGCTGTTTCAAGGTTTGGATCGGAGTTATCAATCGATAATACCTTTTTGTGACATTCAGTCTATGCCAATATGCTGTGGATCACAGTCTGAACTTGAAGTGAGACTATGTGCACTATAGTATTGTACTATATTGATATGCGACGCCCGATTCCATGAAAACATTTGCGTAAATGCAGACACTAGTAATCCTGAGAGCAAACCAAGATCGGATTCTTAAAACCAAAAAGTTACACCCCCCCCCACCCCACCCACCCAAACCCAAACCACAACACACCACCACCACCACCCTTAATCACC